>APMI01005206.1_pt1 | contig 66981 bp, 55 predicted proteins | sample 667938 | NCBI WGS metagenome assembly APMI01 (sample SAMN01084076, study PRJNA167559) | wastewater metagenome | biome: Wastewater | place: Denmark: Ejby Moelle, Odense | collected 2011-11-28
TTGGTAGTAATTTTATTATTTTGAATCAAACATTGATAGCCTCTTTGAACGGTAATTCCAAAGTAATTATTCTCAAAAATATTATTTTTAATCACAGAAAACTGACTGTTGTATAATCTTACAGCGCCAATATTAGTAACCTCATCTTCACCAGAATTAATAATTTTAAAACCTTCCAAAGTAATATGATTCGCTCGGAAAGAAACAACTTCATATTTCATTTGTCCGTCTAAAATAGGTCTGCCAATTCCGATATTTTGTGAGATTTATTTTTCAATAATTGAGGCTCCTAATTGCTGAGCCGTTTTTTCTGCTTGGTTTTTATCTTTGAAAGCAGCTACATTTCCATTCATCGGACTTTTTATAACTCCACCAGTTATAAGTATGGCTCTTTCTAAAGGAAATAATTCTTTGCTAATAAAATCTGGCACAAAATGTCTTGCTTTTCCAATCACAGAAGCATTTTCGGTAGCATAACTTTGCATACAACTTAAGTCGTCAAATTTGTAAACTCTTCCTTTTTCGGTAATGAGTTCAGTCCCAAATTTAGCGTCTTCAATTCCCATTTTACAAAGCTCACATTGGTCTTTTCCGAAATGGATAGGCTCTACTTCTTTTTCGCTGCAAGAACTCAAGAAAAAGATAGCCACAAAACTTAAAATTGATATTAAACTTTTCATTTTTACTTTTTATTTTTTTGAAGATTTTAATTCTAAAAATGACAAACCAACAGAGATAATTCCTACTCCAAACATAATCCATCCTCCAACATCAGGATAAGAGTAAGCTCCAAAATTCAGCAATTGCTTAAAACCTAATAATGGTGGTTGATAGCTCATTCCTGGTACAATTATAGGAGCATTAGGATTGAGATTGTGTCCGTAATCATATTCCCAAAGCCAAAAATCTATCATAAAAGCAACGCCAAATAATAAAAACAAAACAGTGAACAAGTAAAGTCCCCATTTTTTCTTAAAAAATGCAGCAAAAAAAGCAACGATAGCGAAAAATCCTAGTGCATAAGATAACACTTTGAATTCCCAAAAATCTTCTTGATGAATGGTTTTAATGATTTAAACCATTGATGATTTCGTAGTCTCCTGTGATTTTATTGGCGTGTAAAAACATTCCTAAACCTTCAGGATATTGTGGCGCTTCTAAGTAAATTGCCCAAATTGGAACAAAAATACTTATGATTAATCCTATTCCAGAGATTGACAAAAGGATGATAGATAGCTTTGATAATGAATTAGGTTTCATTTTTTTGAATATTTAAAATTCAATTCTTAGATTTTATGAAGAAAAAGGACAGTAGAAACTGCCCTTTTTTATTACTGTAAGTAAGAGGTGTAGAACTACCAGCTGGTGAAACTCTTACGTATCCTTGCATTTCTTGGTGAAGTGCAGAGCAGAAGTCTGTACAATACATTGGGAACATTCCTGCTTTTTTAGGAATCCATTTTAGTGTACACGTTTCTCCTGGCATAATTAATAATTCTGCATTTTGGTTGCCTTTTATAGCAAAACCGTGAGGTACATCCCAGTCTTGTTCTAGATTGGTAACGTGGAAATATACTTCGTCTCCTACTTTTATTCCTTCAATATTATCTGGTGCAAAGTGGGAACGAATAGAGGTCATATAAACGTGAACTTTATTGCCTTGTCTTACCACTTTAGATTCTGCTTCGCCTTTGGTAGCATAAGGATGTTTGTTATCTGCAATTTTGTAGAATTTCAGTTGTTTATCTTTAATTAAACTTGCAGGCATAGCTTGTGCATAATGAGGTTCACCAAATGTAGGGAAATCTAATAAAAGTTTCATTTTATCTCCACTAATATCAAATAATTGAGCAGATTGGGTAAGTTCTGGTCCAGTTGGTAAGAATCGGTCTTTTGTAATTTTATTATAAGCTACTAGATATTTTCCGAAAGGTTTTTTGGTATCACCACCTACAACCATTAAGTGTCCTACAGAATAGAAAGTAGGCTGTCTATCAAGAACTTTCAAAGATTTAATATCCCATTTCACCACTTCAGAAGAAACGAAGAAAGAAGTATAAGCATTGCCTTTTCCGTCAAATTCTGTATGCAAAGGTCCTAAACCTGGTTTTTGAACTTCACCATAAAGTGTAGATTCATATTTAAGAATTGGGATACCATCATATTCCCCTGCAAATTCTTTATTTTTAATTGCTTTTAGCATTTTAGTAAAGCTATGAACAGGAATTAGAGCTGCCAATTTACCAGAACCTACAATATATTCACCAGTAGGATCCACATCACAACCGTGAGGAGACTTAGGAGTTGGCATAAAATAGCATATATCCTTCAATTCTTTAGCAGAAAGCACAGTTACTTCTTGCTCCATTTTAGAAGTTGCAGTTTGAGTAGATTCATCAAATTTGTTGTGAGCATATTGCGTTTTCACTTTTCTACCTTTTCCTGCTTTAAGATATTCTTCAGCTTTTTTCCAGTTTACCGCCATAATAAAATCTTTATCATTTTGCGAAGCATTTACTTCTAATAAAGAATTAGCTTGTTCAGAATTATAACAAGAGAAGAAGAACCAACCGTGAGATTTTCCTTTTCCGGCATGAGAAAGGTCAAAATTAACACCAGGAGCTTCTATCTGGAAACGTAAATCCATATCACCAGAATCTTTATTAACTCCAATAAAAGAAATTACTCCTTTGAAATTTTGTTTAAAAGAATTAATAGGAACATCACCATTCATATCATCTGTAGGAACAGCAAATCTGGTACCTGCAACTACATATTCTGTATTCTCTGTAATAAAAGGTGAAGAGTGATTTCCTGCGGAATTAGGAAGTTCTATAATTTCTTCTGTTCGGAAAGTTTTAAGATTTACTCTAGCAACACGTGGTGTATTATTAGCATTTGCAAAAATCCATCTTCCGTCTTGTTCGCCATTGGTTTGTGATAATTCTAAATGGTGCTGATCATCCCAAGGAATAAAACCGTGAGAAGTTTCTAGCATTGGTTTTGTTTCTTCATTAAATCCGTAACCGTTTTCAGGATTTACAGAAAAAATAGGAACTACTTTTAATAATCTACCACTTGGCAGACCATAAACATTCATTTGTCCGTTAAAACCACCACTCACAAAGTTGTAAATTTCATCATATTTACCTGGTGCAACATATACTTTTTCTGCAGCGTCACCACTTACGGCGGTTTCAGTTCCTTTTGGCTTACAACTAATGATGGTAGCCAAAACTGCAAATGCAGAAATTCCAAAAAGCTTAGAACTTTTCATAGTTATTGATATTATTTAGTTAAATTATTTAGCACCGTCTATTTCTCTCATATATTCTACTATTTGTCTAGCTTCAGTCTCATTAAGCCCTTGATTAGGCATTCTTACCAAACAAATTTCTAGCTGTTTTTGTAATTCTGGATCTACATTAATCATAGGATCTGGATTGGTAATGAAATTCATAATCCAATGTGCAGTTTGCCTAGTGGTAACACCTTTCCAACCTGGCCCTACTAATTTTTCTTCTGTAGGTTTGTGGCAAGAAGTACATTTTACTTCTGCAATTTTTTTACCTTCTGCAGCCATTGCAGCATCAAATTTTGAAATATCTACATTGGTTTCATCAAATTTTCCTAAACCTCTTTTAGGATCATAACTTCCAGAAGATACACTTTCTGAACCTGCTGTGGTTTCTGTAGTTTGTGGAGCAGGAGTAGTTTCTGTTTTTTGGTCTCCTCCACAAGAAATGGTAACGAGCGAAATCATTCCCATCAAAATGAATGTTAAATTTTTCATAGATTTTTATTTTTAACAAATGTATTATGAGCCAATAATTGAAACTTATGATTTGAGTCATAAACTCGAAATGATATTTGTTAGGAAATTTGTAACCAATTAAAATTCTATTAAAAATGAAAAAAATAATATCATTGAGCATCTTGATTCTAGCCTTTTCTTGCTCTGAAAAACCAAAAGAAGATTCTAAAAAAGAAAGTAATATTATGTTGCCAGAACCTTCAGAAATTGCCCAAAACAATCCAGCGAAAGACGATAAAAATGAAGGTTTGACATTAATAGAAGGTGCAGATTGTCTTGGCTGTCATAAAATAGATTCTAAATTGGTAGGTCCTTCTTATCAAGACGTAGCCAATAAATATACTGAAGCAGATGTAGATAAACTTGCCACTAAAATTATTGACGGTGGAAAAGGAGTCTGGGGCGAAATACCAATGACTCCACATTCTGGAATGAGCAAAGAAAATGCTCAAAAAATGGTAAAATATATTTTAACTCTTAAAAAATAAATAAAATGGAAATTGTAGAAGAACAAATTATAGGCGAATTAGTAGCTCAAAATTATAAAACAGCATCAGTTTTTAAAAAATTTAAAATTGATTTTTGTTGTAATGGTAATAGAACTATTTCCGAGGCTTGCGAAAGAAAAAAATTAGATCCTTCGCAATTGATTAATGAACTTAGAAATACAATTATAAATGTAGAACAAAATATAGATTTCAACTCTTGGGAGCTAGACTTATTAGCAGACTATATAGAAAAAACACATCATCGATATGTAATGACTAAAATAGAAGAAATAAAACCCTATCTAAACAAAGTAACGAGAGTGCACGGCGAACACAACCCTGAATTGAAGGAAATAGAAATTCTTTTTAATCAATCTGCTCAAGAGCTTTCTCAGCATTTACAAAAAGAAGAAATGATTCTTTTTCCTTTTATCAGAAATATGGTAAATTCCAAAATGGAAGAAAAACCTCTATTTTTTCCTCATTTCGGAACAGTAGAAAACCCTATCGCAATGATGAAACATGAACACCAAAACGAAGGCGAAAGATTTGAAAAAATTGCGGAACTTAGTAATAATTATACCCCTCCATCTCACGCATGTAATACATACAGAGTTACTTTTGCTCTTTTGAAAGAATTTGAAGATAATCTTCATCAGCATATTCATCTAGAAAACAATATTTTGTTTCCTAAAGCAATAAAAATGGAAAAAGAATTTCACTAAAATTATATAAGAATGAAGGTTTTTAATACCAAATATGGCATTATTATTCTAATTTTATTATTGCTATGTTGTAATAAAAATGAGAATACAATTCCGAAAGAAGACACAGAAACAAACCTAGAACAAAAGCCTGAAATTTTATCTAATTCATCGGGAAAAAAAATAATACTTATTTATTTTGCAAAAGAAAACGAAGTTGCGGTAAAGATTAAAATAAATAATAAAATACAAGAATTAACAGCAAAAGGTACGAATTCAAAAGGTGAACCTGTGTTTTCTAATAATGAAATAATTTGGGAATTAATGGATGACGGACGCTCAGGAAAATTAACCTCTAAAGAAGGCAAAACGATAATCTACAAATAAAGAACAATCCATAATTTGTAATAGCCACCACTTTATCAGTAATTGCCAGATAAAGTAGTGGTTACTACATGTTTTTTATTCATTTTTTTTTAAATAATAGATGTCAGAATGGTTTTTATTATTGTGTTTATTGCCTGATTTTTTATATTAGATAGTTTAATTTTAGAAATTCCTGCTTCTTGCAGAGAAGTTAGAACAAGTAAATCTTTTTGGCTTTTTACCAACCATTCAAATTCTTCATTTGTTATTTTTTGTTCTGCCAATAAGAGAGCCCATCTGCTGAACTTTTCTTCTGTTTTAGATAAAAATGTTTCTAAATCTTTTTTAGACTGGTCTGTTAAGTTTTTAAAATTATCAGAAAAAAGCGCTAACAGATCATTTTTGATTGCCTTTAAAATATCATCTATATTCATATCTTATTTTATTTATTAGAATTTATTATTTCAAGAAGCTTGGCTTTATTTTCTTTAGTCTTTGCTGCTTCGTATTTCAATAATAATGAAAAAACTTCATTCATTTGCTTTTTTACTTCTGAAGAAAATTCTTTAGAAAGTTTATTATTTTTTTTCCATAGTTCAAAATATCCTATCAATAAGTTTTTGTTTTTATCACTTATCAATTGCCACATAGAATAACTTATCTGGTTATTAGGCCTATTTTTTTCATATTCCAGGATAAATGCTACTTGCTTTTTTAACTGCTCTACATCTTTTTCATATACAGAATAAGTTTCAGCTGAATTATCTAAAAGATAGTCTGACTCTACTTTTATTTCAATTGTTTTTTGGTAAGCAATTTGATCATAAGATGGTATTTTAAAACTCTCACAAGATATTGCAAGGCAAGCTAACAACGTAACTATTAAATGTTTTAATCTCATTTTTATTTATATTTAAAATTATCAATACATTTTCTTTGAACTGAGTTCACATATTTCATTAAACATTAACTAGATATAAGAAATTCTGCATGTTAATTTCTTATAATCTTGTACACATATTAACTTGTTAAAATTTAGTAAAAGCTGATTATCTTTAAAAATCTCTATAAACTCTGATAAACCTTTAGAGAGATATAATTGTTTACTAACTATGATTAAATCTTTGCTCTTAATCTCTACTACATTAACTGGTATCCATCGTAATTGCCTACTTCTATTTTCTACAATATCACCAATATCATCAGAAACTATATCATTCAAAATTATATTTATACTTTTGTCTGGTGTATTTTTAATAATATAGTTAATAAAAAAATAATATTTTAAATCTTTTTTTAAGATAACTATTGTTTCCATACATTGCCTTTTAACATTTCTTCTACTTCTGCTTTATGTTTATAATATATCTCTAAGAATATTTTTTGAGGTATATCGATAGTTTTATCATTACTTATTAATTGATTATAATTCATAAGATGGATGTATTTCTCTTGTCTCCATCTTCTGTAGCAAATATCTTCTATAAAATCCCAATTAACACCTCTATACTTCCCTTTAGAAAAAGTTCCCCATACGTTTTCGTAGTTATCATATTTACTTTGAATAAGCTCTACTACATCTATTTTTTCCTTTTTGCATAGATACCATAACAATCCTTCTTCTAGTACTAGACAGACATCTTGCATTTCTTTCAAATGAGAAGCTTTTTTAATCTCACATTTTTCATTCTCAATAAAGTTGATATTTTTACTATAAAACTCAAGAAAAATTTTATAATATTCGTCTCGTACTTTAGAATCATAACTAAATCCGAAAACACCAGGATTATAATTTTTTTGAATTTCTTTAATATAGGCAGGAAATTCCCAATCAAAATGCTGTATTTTATTGATATATGTACAATGTACAAAATTATCTTCACAGCTCTGAACTAATGTATCATCAAATTCAGGAATTGGTCTAAATAAAAAAACATCATTATCAAAATGTACAAAAGATTTCCCCCGAAATACATCAATAGAAAATAATTTATAAGCACTCATCTGAAGAGGTCTAGAATAGGGGTAGTGATCTAAAGCGGTAATAATGTGTTTATATGGAAATTTATTTGTAAAATTTTTACCTTTAGAATCGGTTATTAAATAAAATTCATCTTCTGCATTGATTTGTTTACTAATCGTTAAAGCACTTAAATATTGTAAAGACAGAATTCTATCAATAACATCTTTATCTAAAGAGTCAAATAAATCTGTGGCTAAAGTCTGGCAATATATCATTTTTCTAATTCATTAATTTTTTTGATGATTTGGTTTTGAAAGCTATCACTGTATTTTATTTTGCCAAAAGCATGTGCAAATCCATATTTATCACAATCAGAATTAATGTCTTTATGATTGTTTATAATAAATTTAGCCGCCTTATTCATTTTTTTTACAATTACAGGTAAAGAATATTGTTCTACAATCAGCATTCTTTCATAGAAATTTAGACTATCTCTATAAAATTTTTCTATACTCATGTTCCTGTTATAAATCTTTATAATATCATTAATAAAATCATTATATGCTTCAAATAATGCCCAATCTTTAAAACATACAACACCACAGTTGTAAGAATATTGAACATCACTCTTTAATATATCAGAGACCGTGTTTATAAAATTTAATTGAGGCAAATAATTATCTGTAAATGATTTTTGGGGTTCAATCATTTGCGTAAGTACCGAAAAATTATCATTGAAAATTTGCTTAATATTTTCTGACTTTAAAAACACATCACCATCAATATGAATGCTATTTTGCCCTTCAATTTCTATTGATTTAATTTTTCCTAAAGCCCAAAATTTATAATTTCTCTGGTCTAAATTATTAAGACTTAGCTCTACCCTATCATAATTGATGGATTTCAATAACTCATAACCTAGATTATCTGTGTGTAAAACGATTTCGAATCCTAGTTGTTTTGCATATAAAAATGAAAGTTTATAAAGATTAAAACTTTTTTCGTATTGCTTTTTTATATTCCATCTATTATTTAGTAATGGAAAAGACCATAAAGAATGAATTATCGTCATTCAATTTTCAAAATTTAAATTTAATGTTTGCCCTATTTAATTGGAGTCAATAATAAGAAATGCAATATTTAAATTATATACTGCATTTCTAGATTATATTATTTTTATTTATAATGAAATCTTAAGATAAGAATCTTTAACCCAACGAGATTCAATACTTATCTGTGACCATCCATTTTTTTGATTATAGATAAAAACCTCTGTTCCTTTTTTCTGCATATCAATTTTAGGATATGTTACATCTGGTCCAGATCTCACATTAAGAATATCTGTATTTATGGTTGCTCTTTTTATTTCTTTGGTATATTTAGAATTCACCCAGTGCTGCGCTGAAGATGAGATACGATACCATCCATTTTTTTCTTCATAAACTCTTAGAACTGAACCAAATTGCACCGAAGCTCTATCCTTTTGGATAGGAAAACTAACATTAGCTCCACCTCGAATATTTAACGTTGGGGAAGTAACAGAAACATATTTAAGTACCTCTAAGGTTTCTTCAACAGGTTTTGTTTTTAAGTTGAGTTTTTCTTTTATTAATGGAATGAAATGAGATAAACAATCATCTACTTTATTACCTCCAAAAAAATTAGTACCAGGACAAGATTTATTGTTTCCACTACCATTATTTCTTACTCCATTTGCTAGATTAAACCAATGATGATAGACTATATTATTAGTATCTGGAACAAAATTGAATTTTTTACATAAAGCAGCAGTTACCATAATGATAGATTTTTTTTGTGCTTCTGTCATTTCATCACCGCCTTTGTCAAAATTTCCTAGATTTTCTATGCAAATAGCATTAGAATTTTTACCAGTAATACAAGCAGGAGTTTTTTCTATATTTCTTCCTGTCAGAATACTTCCATCAGGAAAAACAGTGAAATGTTGCCCAATATCTGCCCAACCATTTAAATTCATATGCGTATTTTTCATCCCCTTTTGTAATTCAAAATGATTATTTCCTTTAAAGTGAATGTAAGAAGGAATATAGGTATGATGCTGTTGAATAAAAAGAATTGTTCTTGCTATTTTAAGCTTCTCAATATAACTTTCGAACTCCTGAGGAGTCATTTTAATAAAACTAAATTTTGTTTCCATGATTACTATTTTTTGATTTAATAAATTTAGTGTTTTTTTTATATTTAATTTGGATATTTAATTTTTTTATTATAAATTTGCTTCATCATACTTGAGTTATCAAGATGATTTTAGGATTGTCCCTAAGCCTTGCGGCAGCGGATGATCTTTTTTTATGCCATTAAATCAAATATTGTGTAATGATTTATTTGACCATTGGTTATAAGGGTAACTCTCTGCATTCCTCTGTCTGCTTTTAGATCTACTAAAACTTGTTTTAACTGTATTATATTTTGATTTATAGAATCAGTATCATTTCCTAAATCAATAATACATTCTCTAGCACCACTTTTTCTAGCCTGCTTAATACAATCTTTAAGATAACTACCTGCATTACTACTATTTTTATAAGTATAAGCACAACTAAACTTTTTAGTTATTAAATTAAATGCATGTGGATTTTTTTTACCATCATAAATTTCTGGCAAAATAATGTACTCATCTGTCATACTTCTCCAAATATTCATACAATTAACATTATTCATATTGTCAGAGCCTCCTTTTGCTCCATTATAGGAATTGTACATTAAATAAGGTGGAAGTAATAAATTACCATCTCTTCTTAATTCATTCTTTTTAAAATATGGCCAATATCTTGATAAGGCAGAATCTATAGCAGTGGTTTCAATTTGACTTGCAGTATAAAATCTTATTTCTATTCCTGTATTATAAAGTAAATCATCATTTATACCTTTAATATACAAATAATTCCCTGATAATGTTGAGGCTACCATAGTGGCAGCAACTTTTATAGAATTATTTTTAAATTGTTGGTTAATTGTGACAAAAATATTATCCAAAGAATAATTACTTGGCAATAATACTTTATATACTCCAAAAGATTCTCTAACCCAGAAAAAATCTTCGCCAGTATTGTTTTCCAGAATTTTAGCCGTAGGATGAGACGTACCAGTTTGATTGAGTAAAGCAACATAGACTTTAAATGGTCTTTCGTCTGCTAAACTATCTATTAAATCTCCAAATTGTGCCTGTGTTGGTCTTTTGCCTGTTTCAAAATATGTTTTTAAAACTGCTTTACTTTTTTGTGCCATATTATTATTTTTTTATTATCTAATTATAAAGGTTTTGTCTGTAATCATGCCGTCAATACCATCAGAAGAAATACCTTCTAAGCCAATGATATTATCATTATTAAGAATTGTGAGTATATTTTCTTGAGTACTAAGCATATTAGAGTTATTTTCTGCAATAACTTTAAAATGGTGGAAAATTTTATTTCCCTGAGAATCTTTAATTGCTAAAGGCAATAAATTCAATTGATCTAGTGTTATAAAAATTGAATCATTTTCAACTTTCATTGACTCAACCTGGTTCCAAATTCCGTTATCTATTCTATAAAAAATAAATTGATTAGAATCATTCGGATTGATTTCTAGCTTCGCAATTTCTGCCCAATTGCCTTGAGATGACATTTTGTAAATATGATATTTGCCTTTATATAAAGTATGAGCCCAATTGAGCGCTCCATAATTAATACTTGTGGCATTATCTAAAATTTCATCTGTAACAAATTTAGGATTTGGTGATTCTGGGGTTTGGCTCTCAACAATCATTGTTGAAATTATTTTCGAAGGTTGAGATGGCACATAATCTATTATCACCTCTGGGTTTTCTCCTCCTGCTACATAATCAGCTTTTGCATATTCTATTTGTTTTTCTACTGTTATTCTGTAGTAAAGAACTTCTCCAAAAGGAACTTTTTCGTTACTATTAAATTCATCATAAATAGTCCAAATATTAGAATCATCTGTAGAAACATCAGAAATATCAATTGTTTTTATCAAATCCATATGCATAATTGCCTGAGCATTTATTCTATCTGTTGTTCTATATAAGTTAATTCTATATATTTTTTGAACATCAGGATATGAATGAACTTCAATTTTAATTTTTGGATTAATTCCAAGAACTTTATTACTTAGGATAGGTAGAGCAGAGTTAATTTTGGGAGCTTCAGGAGAGTTAGCATCTACTACTTTAACTGGCCCTAAAAACTGACTAAATTCTCCAAATTTCATTACCGAACCAATTTCTCTTACTGCATAAAAATAAAAACTGTCTGTGGTGGCATCTATGGTAAAATCTGTAAATGAAACTTTTTTGTCTCCAATTCCCTTCATCATAGGAGCTATTTCAAATTCGTCATCAGTTTCTTTAATCAAAAATCCATGAACATCTTTTTGAATACTTTTAGGTTTTAGTAAAACTCCATCTTTATCTCTTATACTTTGTTTTTTATTGGTTGGGATATAATCTCCTCCATAAATTTGATTATAAACTACCGGAACTTCTGTTAATGGTAAGAAAACATTATATAAATATTCTTTAACAAAATCTCTTAAATGCAATGTATGAGATTTGTTGGGAACCTCGTTTATAATCACTGATGATAAATCAAGTTCCAATAATTCACTTTCTTCTCCTTGATATTTAATAAGCGGATTATCTATTTCTGTAAGATTATAAAAAGAATTATGTTTCTTTATAAATTCATTAATACTCTCATACAACTCGGGATTGTTTGGCAATGGTAAAGTGTACCTTCCTTTTCCTCTTGGAGGAAACGGTAAATATGTCTCTTTGTCTTCTTCATAGCTCAAAAAATCATTCCATCTATCTGCAAAATAAGTTTCGTTTTTGCCTCCTAAAATCTCTAGATTTCTGTTAATTTCTTCTATAGTTTCTCTTGTGTATAACGCATTTAATAGTGTATTATCATCTGCTCTGTAAAATTGTACCGCAAAAGGATTATCACCAAATTCTACCTGAAAAGTATAAGATCCTTTTCCATAAAAATCTGGTCTTGTAGTATATGATGGACCTTCTGGTTTTTTAGGTTGCTGAGGAACGATTGTTTTTTGAGCTAACAAAATTGTAGGTGGTGCAAATCTAGAAGCATAATTTACATTGTTACTATCTTTATGCATTGTACTAATAGACCTTAATCCAAAGATAGAATAATTAGTATCTTTATCTCCGTAAACCTTAGTTTTGATTAAATCATTAGCTTCATTGCTATATAAATAAACTTTATAAGAAGGATAATAGTTAATTAGAATATTATCTCCTAATGTAAATTCTCTATTAGAGTTATCTGTAGGTACATTACCTGTTTTATAATCAAATTTGAAATTTTCATCAATTATATACAAAACAAGGTTTTTATTAATCTCTCCTATATTTTCTGTTCTAAATACTTTTAGCGAAGTTCTAGATTCAATACATTTATCTCCAACAACATCACTTGCTTTAAATAATCTCACAAAACCATTAAACCACTTAACGGTATCTCCTCCAAAATTAAATTGCTGGTGATTATCTAGCTTAAAATCATTAAACTCTACTTTGTATATTCCTTTATGAACTTGTTTAACAACTGGCGTATTCACAATATTACCATTAAGGTCAATATATTTACCTTGATCATTAATTAATATATGATCTTCTAAATATTTACTAACTTTTGCCTGCTTCCAAAAACCTCTTGTCTTTTCAATAAAATTCTGGACATTTCCATCTTCTGAAGTAATGGTAATTAATTCTCTGTTTACAGACCAGTCTGCATTTCCTAATTTAACTTTTAATTGGTTAGGATTTTTACTACCCCAATTAGAAGGAGTTTGCATATTTTCACTCGCAACAAATAATCCATCACCTTTATCAATATTGTTAATATTAGTAAACTCGATAATTTCTAAAAGTAACTTATTATGTAAAATATTTGCACTTAAATCAGCATACTTTCCAGATAACAGTATATCACTAGCTTCTTTTTTATAAAGGTTAAACTTTAAATTAGTATTACCAGGTTCAACACTATGAATCACATATGCTATTTGATTCATTAAAAATATACCACCTATAAAATTTTTATCATTAGTACCAATAAGATATTTTGATTCATAAACCTCGCCTGTACTAACCATGGTATAGTTCTCTGTTTCAATTTGCATTAGTAGCAAATTATTAGGAAAATCCTTAATAGATTTAGCTTTTGCTGTTATATTTTTAGGAGTAAAACTTCTATAAAAAATTTCTATTTGATCTGCAAAAACCTCTTCATCATCAGGAAAAATTACGCTATCTTCTGAATCCACATTATAAATCTTAATGTCTTGTTCTGCATTATAATCAAATAATAATCGTACTAATGTATTGTCTGCTTCATCAGGAATAGCTTTTAATCTATCTTGCTCGCTAACAGAAGTAAACATAAGAGGTTTCTCTTCTTTGATAAGATGAGCATTAACTCCTGTTGGAGGAAGTAAGGTATTGGTTGGATTTAGATCTGTTTCTACCAACTTCACTTGCTCAGAAGAAGAATTGTTAGAAACAACCGAAGCTCTTGAAAACCAGTCTATACCATAACTTGCATAATAATACTTCCCTTTTAAATTATGAAAATGTACATATAAGGGACTATCGTTTTCTGGAAGTAGTATCGATAGAGTTTCGCCTACTGTCTGACTACCATAAACAAAATAATCTGCATCATGAGACAACTCTGGGCTTTGCCAAGTGATTGGATTCTGAGCATTTACATAAAATCTATGTTCCAAACCAGCATATATTGGAGTTGTAAAAGAAGAGGCATCAATTTCTTCAAAAGAATCAAAAAATGGAGGATTAACTACATACTCAAAAGTTTCTTTTGCATATATACTTATTACTCTTTTTTTACCATCTTTAGTATAACCTTGCTCATCGTATAAATCTGTTTTTTCGGCATTCTCTTTTGGTAAACCAAATTTAATTTCAGAAATATCTATTGATAAGGGAGGTCTTTCTGAGTTGATTGAGGTAGGAAGAGACATAGAAATCAATTTTATATGATTTGTATTTTCCTGAATTTCTTCTACCATTATATTGTTATCAATAGTATAATCTAATAACTGTAAACCTATACCACCCGATTCACCATCAACAATGGCATTAGATTCATAATTTCCAGAATTCAATTTCCAATCATAAACAGCCACATATACATATTCTGAAGAAAAAATACTTTGATCTAAATCTATAGCTCCCATTCCAAGCATTCTAGCTACATGAAAATCTAAAGCTGCTAGTTTTAGTAAATCTAAATTAGAAACTTCGTTATTTTCTTCGGGATAAGATTCATAACTACCTTCTTCATCATTAGAAGAGTTAGATTCAATTAAATTAAAATTAAATATTTCATTGGCTCTTGGATTGGCAGGAAAATTACTTAATTCCACATATTTTTCTACAGTTTTTCTTATAGTTCTTTCCCAAGAATTATCATCAGTACTAGTACTAACATTCCATTTATGCTTATAATTATCTATATTCACATAATGATTGTCATTGTATCTTTTCCATCTGCCATGTACTCTATTATCATTAGTATTTGGTTCTAATCTTGAAAAAACCAAATTATCATCTAGTGATAAAGAATAATCATCAATTTTGCTCCAGCCAACTCCATTAGCATAAGAAATAAAATCACTGTAATATTCAAAATAGATTTTAGAGACCAAACAATCTTTTGCACTATATCTCAGACTTCTTCCATTTTCAATTTTTAAAGAAGGAGAAGTATTTAATTCAGAAGATTTATACAATTTTCTGTAACTTAGAACTTTGGCGTTATAAGTATCCTTTTTTGCTAAAGAAAGTCCTTCTAATTTCAAGCTAGAGTTTCCGTTTTTATTAGTAATTTCAAGCTCTGCTCCAAAAAATAGATCTACTTTATTTTCAATTTCAATAATACCACCGTATGCTTGAATGAATTGCAAAGGATTTTGAAAAGATGTTTGTGATAAAGCTTTTAAAAACAAACTTTTATTTCTGAAATAAATATATATGCTTCTGTTTCCATCATATTTATAAACCCAATAATATTTTAATGGATTTACAAAATCTGGAATTTTACTAAAATCTACAGTAAATGAAACTTTATTGTAGGGCACTCTGTAAACACTTACAAAATCATTCGGTTTATTATAAAGACTAGATGAACTTGCAAGATTACCTTTTGGAATATGATTTTCGCCTAAATCTCCACCAAATTCCCATCTCAAATGCACGCCTTTTGTGGTTTTATCTCCATTAGAACCCACTGCTTGTAGATAAAAATCAGGAGATTGAAGTTTTGCTCCGGTTAGGTCTATTTGAAAAGGTTCATCCGAACCACATAAATCATGTGTCTCAATTATATAAGGAGAAATATTAATTGAACAATTATATGGATTAATAATATTAGATTCATTAATAATATTAATTTCTAATGGTGTTTCATATTTTTTAATATAGACTTCCGAAAAATATTCATTATTAATTTCTATAGTTTTACAAGAATCAAATTCAGAATTTAATACTCCATAAACATTTTTGTGGTTAACAATTATAAAAATATCTGAATGATCTATCGTCATATAAAAAGCTTCATTAGCAATGTATTTTTTTGTCCATACATTTTCCAAGTTTATTGGATTAATTTTACATACAATGCTTGCTACCTCTGGTACTATAAAGTTACTTTGTCCATTTTTTTCTAATATTCTAGAGTCAAAACTATCAGAATAATATATATAATTGTTATTATATGAAAATTCAGAAATTCCATTCAAATTAAAATTTGATATTTTTTCAATACCATTAATATTTAATTGACTAAAATTTGTTGGAGAAGTGATAAATTTTTTACTTGAATCGGAAACAGATACACCAGAAAGAATATAATCACCTTCTGTGGTAAAATATAAACTAGAAATCTCTAATGACTTTTCATATGATCCCTCTCCGTATGGAAAATAATAATGAAAATGATTTATTATATTAAAATTTAAATCCATTTCAATAACAATACCAAGTGCGGAAATAGGAATAATTGAACTAATACCATTGTTATATTGAACCCCACATAGAAATATTTTTCCATTATAATGTTTTACATCACTAAAAGAAAAAGCAGTGTAAGAATTATCATTAACATAAATATTTTCTAAAGATTTATATAAAACGACATCTCCAGAACTACTGAATTTCAATAATGAATTTGATTTAATAATAGGGTGGTTATTAAAAGGCGAATCACTATATATACAAAACATATCATCATCCAAAAAACAAACTTTACTACTTTTTGTTTCAACGGCTAAAAAATGTGATTTTTGATATATAATTATTCCATCTTTGCTAATTCTTACAATCATTAAACCTCCACCAGCATTTATATTTAATACTAATAAGACATCACCATTTTGAAAATCTTTAATATCAATAAGTGTTAAGTAGTTTTGTGAGCTGGAGCTATTAATCTTCTTTTGCCAAACTATACTTCCATTAATATTTGATTTTGTTAAAATAATATCATAATAACCTAAAGTTCCTGCAACATAAACATAATTGTCAACTATAATTGTTCTACAATTTCTAAAAGATTCTTTATTAAATTTTTTTAAAAATCCCATTTTATTGATTTTTTAACCGTTAATAATTATTGAGTCTGTAATTACTGTACTATTTACATCTGCTAAATTCACTTCATAATTTCTATTTTCTGGATTCCATGTTTTATAAAAGAACTTGAAAACCAGAGATTGTTCTTCTATTATTTTGCTTTTGTGCATAATAAGAACTTGAGAATAATCTTTAGAGAATAATTTTTTAAACTTGATGTTTTCTGTACCGTTTCTCATTACTTGTATCGTATCTGTAATCTCTTCTTTAGAAATTTTTGGATCATTAAATGGTTCAGGATTTCTAACTAAAATTGCAATTACTTCACCATTTTTATTTCTAATGGTAATAAAGTCTGTACAAGTAGGTGGATCTAGTGGTTTTATTCCCAATATTCCTTCTAAAACTCTATCAAATTCATCAATAAATTGTTTTTCTAAAGCATCTGTCTGAGCATTACGACTACCTGAAATTAAAGCATAGGCATTATTAATTTGATTGTCTGTTATATCTAGCTCCAAATTAAATACTGCTTGTTTTTTGCTTAGAACAAGTCCGTTTTCATCTTTATCTTCTAACCAATAACTCATCATTTGATTTCTGAAATTATCATATCTAGATGTAGCAAATACATATTGATGTACCAATTGGTTTTCTTCATAAATAATCTTTCCATTCGAATCTTTTTGAGCATTAAAACCATTATCTCTGTTATCATCGAAAGCATTATAAATCATTGCTGTATAAAGCTTACTTGGTTTTAGATTAGTAAGTTTTACTTCATAAGAATATGCTTTAGGTCTAATCGGCTGTATTAGGTTTCCATATTTCAGTGAACACTCTATTCCAGTATTTGAATTAAGAGCGTCAATATACTTTTTCAGAATCTTAATTTGAAGTGGCATTCTTGGGTCATTATCATCTTTCCAATTTCCATCATCTACAGGTCTTGGTATTTCTCCCAGATTAATTAATCCTTCTGGTAACGGATAAGGAATTAAATCTTCTGAAACAGGGTCTTTAATTACAATATTCATCGCGCCATCATATTCTGGTAAATCACCATATTTCTCCCATTTTTTAAGCATATGATATGCAAAAGGTCTGTCTAAATAAATATTAATTTTACATTGCTCATTTCCATAAAACAATGGTTTTGCATTGATTATATTCCCATCTGCATTAGGATAAGATCTTCTATAATCAATGTATGGAGCTAAAGAAGTAATAGAAAATTCTTCAGGTTTTTTATATCTATTTGGATCATTTACATCTAAATCTTTTTTGTCTTCATCTAATAAATAATCTTTATTTTTCTTATGGAAATGCCCAACAGGTCCTACCGTTCTAAATCCATAATAATAATTAAATATACCAGAATTGGTGTTAGTAGAGTTATCAACCTCGTCTCTTACTTTAAATCTAATATAGTACTTAGTGTTTGGTCTCCAAATTGGCTGCACAATTTTAGTTTGTGCTTCAATTGCCTGCATATTATCCTCTTTTATTGCATCAAAACCAGGGATTGTCATTTTGTATTCCCAATCTTCCAATGATTGCCATTTTACATATTGCAAATAAGTATTACAGTTGGTCTGAGATTCATCTTTATTGCAGCATCCAATGCCTTTTAATGCTTGAATATATCCTTGAGCGTTCTTTAAAGCAGTTGGAATATCAGTACCGTTTTGATCTTCCCAATATGTATTCCAATCAAAAACATCAACATAATTATATAGACCTCCCGTTAAACTATCATACTCATTTATTCTATGCATAAAATAATCAAAATACCCTCTGTTTTCTTCAAAAGATAAGTTATAATTAATATTACTTAACAATTCTTCATATATAACATCTGCAAAATCACATATATTATAAATAATATTATTAATATCTGAGCAACTGCTATTGACATTCAAATCAATTGGGTAATTATCTGGTAATTTTTCAGTTTCTATCAAAATATATGGATAAGTAATTTGTTCTACATTAGCATCAGGATTGTTACAATCTTTAATTCTAGTAAAAATTAAATCTATTTTATCTTGTCTCTTTATTAGTTTATTTACAAAATATTTAGGCTCTCCCAAACTGTGTTCGCCAAAACTTATAAGTATGATTGACTTCGTTGAAAAATCTATTTGAGGACCAGGCATACCGGGTCCCATATATTCATTATTAAATTCAGTTTGGTTATTGATTACTTTGGCAAAATAATTTTCGTGTAAACAATCTAAATTATTCATTAAGGTTCTAAAGGCTAAATTTCTACAAGTTTCCGTTGGATTAGAACCGCCTGAACAATTACAATCTTCATTAGAATACAAAACAGCTCCATCAGGAATTTTACTCGTTTCAAACACAAAAATTCTAGGATTTACGAATGTACCTTCTTCAAAAACATGCCCATAAAAACTATAACAAACATTTACCTCGTTATTCCTCTTGACAATTTTATCTAGATGTACTGTAGAAATACTATTTGTATTGCTAACATTATCTTGGTTATTAATAAGAATTACAGATTTAGTTGAAAAATCTATTTGAGGAATGGTAAATGTTTCACCTTGTTCTATTATAAAAGTATTGTAAATAAGATTAAGTTCTGCCTGACTATTTATCAATGTTAATTCTTCTGTATTTAAGCCTGTTGAAGAAGAGATAATGCCAAATCCATGAGAAATTACATCTAATTCTACACAATTCTGCGATAGTGTATTCTCTTGAGTTATTGTAGTTTTAGATTGTAATGTATTATTATTTGATATATTAATACCTGCACAGAAGTTTTTCTTTAAATTACTTAACTGAAGTTCTAAATCTTCATATCTATCAAAATCTGCTCCTGTAATTTCTCCATTTGTATTTAAGTCTGCATATTCTACAATTGCATTCATTTCTGCTTTTATAGCTTCAATATCCGCTAAATTAGATGCCTGTGGTGTAATTTCGATCATTGTAAATGCTTTACTTAGATCATATTCTCCATTTGTTAGTTTAGGTGCTTCAAGCTTTATTTCATTATTTAGAATTTGACTGCAATTATATGTACCAAAAACCACATTGTCATATCTGATTATAGTACCTGATTTATCATCAATTATTGGCTTTTTACAAGTTATGTTAACCGCATCTATATAGCTAGATAGTTTTATTTTCACACAAACACTATCTTGAGGAAGCGTAATTACTAATGTATTCGCATTACTAAATTCTAATGATTTTACATTACTATTAGGTAGAAAATCTACTACCATAGTATCTTCACTTACTACTTGTTTTACATTCCCATCTTCATCCATTTCAAAGCTTTGGTAAAAATCACCCTTGATATTATAGTAAGCTCCATTTATAAAATGTGCAGGATAATGTGCAGGAGGATAGTATGTAGTTCCGGTAGGTAAATTCTCAAAATTAGAAACATGTTCACTAGTAAAAGTAGATTCACAGAAAATTTCTGAAGGCGTAATACCATATTGTTCAGGAACAAACCATCCCGGAGAAGCACCATCTAAAAATGAAAACGGATTACTTGCCAAAAGTCTTATAGAATCATATCTTTCATTCTTTCTTTGCCAGTGTCCTATTTTTAGTTTTGTTAAATCTACACCTTCAATATTTGTTGCATTAGGAGACAAAGCTTTGTATGGATTATAATCTACCCAGCCATTTTCTGTATAGGCTTTAATTTCAATATCCTCTATAATATATTTATGTTTGACCTGTCTAATCGTGTAACCACCTTTCACTACTTTTTGTGGAGGTATCAATTCTATGAAATCCGCAGCAATTCCTGTATGACCTCCAATTTTTTTGTCTAAATCTTTTCCAGGGAAGAGACCCTTTTCAGATTTGAAATCAATATAGGTGTCTAAAGGAATAATCTTGGTAATTTGATTGGGATTAATATTTTTTTCTGAATTAATACCTACATCAATATAATCAATGTCAAAAACCTCTTGAGTCATCATATGGACTCCTTTTACAGCATCAAGATGAGTTGCTGGTTTGTAATAATCAATATCATTACTCGGCTCTGTAAACATTATTGCAGGGATTGGTGTTCTATCAACCTCATTAGACTTTTCCCATTTTAAGGTTAATGTTACCTTAAGTCTTAGTTTAAAGATTAATACCTTAATTCTAAACTCAAATTTTAATTGAGCAAATATTTTGAATGGTTTTATCAATTCTACGGACAGATAAACAGAAAGTACTGCCGTAATTCTTATTACTCTAAAGTTTACATCTATACCACCTTCCAAATAAAGATAGCCACCTACTTGTGGTTTTTCAAAACTAATCTTACCTCCTACTTCTACTATTGCCCAAACTTTTGCAAACTTACCAAGTTGTAATTTAAATTCTGCTCTAGCACCTGCTTCTATTCCTTTACCAGAAATCATCACAAATGCTTGAGATTTCAAATTCAAGAAATCTTTAAATAAAACAGACGAAACTGGCTTCTCACGAGTTCCGAAATTAATATACCAAGGTCTTTGATTTTTAAAGAAGAATCCCGCCTGAATTTCTGCATGCAAATCTATAAACCAACCATTTTTATTTAATTTATAATCTGCTCCTGCTCCAAATTCTAATGAATTATCACCAAAAATAATAAATGCAAAGAAATTAGCTTCACTCTCATCTGTTTCTGCAAGCCCTAGCCTTTTAGTTAAAATATTCAACCCAGCATCTACAGCAAACATTTTTGGTAAAGAAAGTAGTACCATCGCTCTTAAAGATGCTATTTTAGGAGCTGCTGTAGCCTCAAATGTAGCCCCAATTCCTAAAGAGAATGGGAAATCATAGTCTTTTGTTCTTTCAGGACCACTAAATTTATCTTCATTAATTCCTCTTTGCGGAGCTAAATAATAATCATACCAAGTATCCGTAGAAGTCATACCTATGGCCTCTTTCTCTGCAACATATCTATAGCCAATAAGTCCATTAAATGCAGTAAGTGAAATAGGTCCTAGAGGAATAGGTTTATTAAGTCCTACTTTGGCAGTTACCATATAAGCAGGATATTTAGGTGCATATCTCATTGATACTTCCGCATTAATTCCTAAACTTTTTACCTTCAAACCTATTTTGCCTCTATACTCTGGCGATTCTCCTGGTTCAGGAATGGTAAGAGAACCTTTGATTAATACTTCTGCCTCTTCTTCTGAAGCACCACCAGGAATAGTAATTTCTACTTCGAGTGTAGAAATATGGAAAAAAGAATCTGACTCTAATCCTAAATCATTATCTACCGTATAATAGTATTTTACACCATCTCCTTTTACATCTATACCACCAGGATTTATATTAATACCACCATCAAATCCTATAAAATTATAGGTTCTCATTACGCCTTTATGCTCTAGCTGTACTGTTCCCAAGTGTAATGCTGTTACACTCATTTTAGCAGGACCCAAATTCATCTCAAAACTGACAGGAATCTTTGAAACACCTCCTACTACTTCAAATCTACCATTAGAATAAATTCTAATAGCAGGCAAATCAATTACCTGCCCTTTAAACAACTTATTTGCTAATGTTCCTTCAGGAAAAGAAATTCTAGTATCTGCACCAATGAAGAAATCATTTTCTTGCTTACCAAGCTCGGCAGATTGTAACGTTAAATATATAGAATCAAAAATGGTAAACGTTTTCCCATTAGGTAGAAAATTAGCCGAAAGTCTAAAATTATCTTTATCCTTATACTCTCCTTTTAAATGGATAACATCAGCTTGTGAGGCATCATCAGGATTAATATCTTTTAATTTCTTAATTTTAAGAGCAGCGCTTAAATTAGAATTAACTACAGTGCCTTGATGGAATGTTATATCAAATTTATTAAATCCTAAATCCCATTGTTTATTCACATTAGCTCCGAGTTTATACCACATCAACTCTTTCTCGTCAAAAACTAATGAATTAAGATAAGAATAATAAGCTTTTTCGTCTGTAAATACATTTACACTATTGGTAGTATCATTTTTATGAATAATACCAATTGGATACTTAAATTTAAGTTCCGAAGGATGTCCTAGCGAATTAATATAAACTAGTAATGCATTGTAATTTGCAATTGATACTTCTTGATTTTCTTTATTAATTACTTTTAGATTGCTGTAATCTAAAGAAAATATTTTATCATAGTACCCTACCACTGTACCATCATTTCTTCTGGAATAAGTAGCAGCCAAAGTTATTTTGCCAGAAACTCCGCCAGTACCTACCAAGAAGTTATCTGCTCTTATCCCAAGGGTTTGGTTATCTACTTTTTTAAACCATTTAGAAGGAAGATAAATATCTGTTTGTTCCATATAGACACCCATAAAATCTTTTGGGCGACCATCTAAATCTGCTTCTAATATATTTTCTTTTTTGCTTAAATCTATTTTAAGATTATGAATATCTATAATAAGACCTGTATTGCCAATCATTGCAGGACTGGTAGTATTCAGTTTTAAATCTAAATTATACCCAAAACCTCTAGTAGTATCAGCATAGAAAAGTGCCTCCCCAAAAGTGAGCATCACTTTCTTATTAGGATCTGGATCTTCTTGTAATGACACATTGTTATTTGCACTATCTTTTGCTCCAAAAGGATATACTGGTTTTAGAATACTTCTTGGGAATTCTATACCAGCAGATAAAAGTAATGTAGCTCTAAATTTGGGAACAATCACTTCTTTGATAAACTCATCTATGTCTTGCGGAATAAAAGCACGAAAATAATCCTTAACTTTTTGTAAAGTTTCTTTAGGGTCTGATGTAAGAATATAAGCTCCGAAAGCTACCAATGTAGCATATTTACCCGTTTTGGAAAAAATCTCTTTTACTACATCGGTAATTGTAGTAGCTTCTGTAGGAGGAGTAATTTGCAGATTTGTATCTGCAGTATTAAGATCTTTTACAAATTTATGTAATGGCGATAAGTCTTGATCTGTAGTATCTACAAAAGTATTTACAAAATGTGCGATAGCTTGTTCTTCTGTAACATTAAGAACACGCATAGCTACCTCAAAAATCTCTTGAGGTGAAAAAGAAAAATTACCCAAACTAAACTCACGTAGATATGCCAAAACCTTCCATTGATATTCTATAGTGATAGGAAAAATAGAAATATCATTAACCCCATCTTTCAAGTCAGGATTTAACACCAAATAAATACCAGTACCCGGAATTTCTAATTGAATTCTCTGAGGTGAAACTATAGATAATCCGTAGAATGCAGAATCTCCCTTTGCTCCTTTACTATGCTGAAAATCTTTATAGTAAACTTGAGACAAAAGATTTTGCACCCCGTCTTTTATAAAACCTAAAATATCTGGTAAATCTTCTGCTGTTACTACAGAAGATAAGGCAGGATAATACCTTTTTTGTAATGTGGTTGTTGACATATATCTTGATTTGGGTAGTTTTTATTATGTTTTGTTTTGAGTTCTCTTGGTTATTAGTTTTTATATTTTATCATTGCTCAAAGATGCAAACTTTGCGCAGCGGGGGGCTAAAATTGTATAATTCATAATCTACTGATTCTTTTGCAAGTAATCTTTCCATTCATTAAGAACTGCCTTAAAATCATTAGGCATAATTATAATATCAGGTTGCTCATAATTATTATTTTCATATTTGTACATTCTTATTTCATTAGGTAAAATTCTTATAGATGGTAATGTAATGTAAAAGTCTTCATATTCACTTTCACCATTTACTACTCTTTCTATATCATATATCATATCATCTACATAATCTGGTGCGGGAAGAAAATTTAGAATTTCTGCAAGTACTGGGTATGAAATTGATTTTGCAATATTTTCTGTACCATAGTTACGGACTTTTACAGTAGAAAATATTAGCCCATATTTGTTTAATATTTGTTTAATATTTGTGTATTATTCATAATTATAGATTTAAAAATCAGGATAAGCCGTTTCTAATTTATTATTCTTTATTACAATTTTAATTTTGGTACCATCACTCATTAGGCTAATATATTCATTAGGCTTATTTAATGCTTTAAATTCTTTATGAGACAAAGCATATGCAATTTCTTCCCAAACTCTCTGGTCGCTCCATTCAAAATTAAACATTGTTTTTTTACCTAAGGTTTTTTTAACCCCATTTATATATCTAAAGAAATAGGCCCTTGTATGTCCACGCACCACTTTTTCTGCTCTATCCAAATCCTTAAAAATAAATCCTCCAAATTGTTGCATTACAGAACGTGTGTGTGCTCCTATTATTTTAGAGCCTGGTTTTGTAGCAGAGAATTTTGATTTATTTCTCCAAACCACTTCGTTCTCATCTAGCAATTTAAATATATCTAGAGTTTTTACGGCATCTTCGTTCCATTTAATGGTGGTGTGAGCAAAAAATCTCTCCAGCCAATAATTATTTCTTTTAAATCCTGAGTAGACATTTCATAAACCAAACCTTCATCCATATTATAAAAACTAGTATTATCTTTTTTTATAAATATAGCAATCGTTTCACTTCCATTTTCTAATTCTATATTTGGATTAGATAAAGCATTGTTTATGTCTGGTAAAAGCATATCGTTGATTTCTGAAGCTGTCCAATCAATTAGAAGGTCGTATAGATATTTGTTATTAGCATCTAAAGATTTGTACACTTCTTTGCCTGTTTCCCAATTGAAAACTTTATTTTCAAATCTAATCTGGTATTTGTTTATAATATTTTGATTCATAATTTTATTTTTTAAAGATTGGATAAGCTGATTTTATTACTTCATTACCCCCGCTGCGCAAAGTCTCCTGACTTTGAGCCAACTTACTCATCATAATTACTATATTTCCAAAATTCATTCGTTTTGCTTGTATTAATTACTGGGTTATCTGCCAATTCTACATTTACTAATCCTTTACCTGTTGTATAATTACTCGCTGATGAATAAATATAATGTTGGGATTTTTCTACAATACCTGCTCTTATTGGATTTAAGTGTATATAATTTAACTTGTCCCACATAAAACGTAACGTATATATTTCTTCTGCGTGATTGCCATATTGCCAAAACTGGTAATTTTTATTTCTTGTATGGCTTTCTGTTGCTTTTTTGAATAAATCCTGCATCCATTCTCTTCTACTTTCTGGCTCGGTTTGTATGGCTTCTAAAATACTTTTTGCGGTAAACTTTTTAAAATCTCTAATCAAATCTGATAGTTTACCTTCTTTAGATTGAACAATTAAATGGATATGGTTACTCATTATTACGTAACCATATAATATCATCCCTTTTTCTTTTATGCAATATTCTAATGATGAAATTACTATATCTCTATAAACCTTTCTTGTAAAAATATCTACCCAATCTACTACTGTACACGTAATAAAGTGGGGTTTTTCTTGGTCTTTTATGGTATAGCCTTCTTTCATTTTTTTATTTTTTATTATTGCTCAATATAACTGACTTCTACTATGTGTGATTGTTTTTACTTAAGTTTTCTTGGTTATTAGTTTTTGTATTTTAGCATTGCTCAAAGTTGCAAACTTTGCGCAGCGGGGAGTCCAGCTGGTATTATTGCTTCAACAATATTTTTTTTAAAAATAGTAGCAACACTTATGTAATCTCCAGATTTTAAAAAACTTCTTATTTTTGTGTATTTTAACCACAATTTTGGGTTGGCGATAATTTCTTGTTGTACTTCCTTTAAATAATCCATCCAAATGTTAATGTTTTCAGGATAGTTTTTCAACAAATCAAAAGTTTCGTCATCTATACTTTTAAAACCATTTATAAAGTTCCATCTTTTGGTAAAGCTTAACGGTTCTAAAATATTCCTAATATCTGTTTCTGCATAATGCTTTAATATAGCATTTACATCTGCATCGTTTTTTATGACGCTGGAAAATGATGATCCTAAAAATTACAAATATTTATTTCAATGAACGGCTGCGCTTAAATATTCTTTTAGATTAACTCTTAATACTGATAATTAATATCCATACTGTAATTAGTAGAATCCCAAGTTCCCTGCAACATTTTTACTAGGGCATCTATTATCTTAATTAACTCGGCTGTAGGAAACGGCTTCCTGCTGTATAATATTTTAAAATCTTTATCTTCTGTGGGAATTGATTGAAGTTCTGCAACAGAAATATAACTTCCTTTACTTTGCAAAGTTGTTTTTACATTTTGTAAAACTTGATACATTGTTTGTTCGTCAGATTGATTTACTAAATCATCATCCCAATTTAAAACTAAGTATCCTTTTCTAAAACCATTAATACTTGTTTCAAAATCATACATTACATCCTCTCTATTAGAAAAACTATATTGTGGTTTTTTTGCCTCTTGGTAAATATAACAGAAAGCCAATTGGATGTAGGCCTCATTAATCTCAAAACCTTTACCATCTTTATAATCTATGAATGTACGTGCCATAATTTTAATAATTTACTTTAATTAAATAAGTACTGTTGTTGTATTGTGGAAAATTAGATAAAATATATTGATCTACCTCGTGTCGCAAATAGTTAGGACTTTGCGCAACGGGGTAGTCTTTAATATGCTTTTGAGGTTTTCTGGTTACTACTTTTCTTATAAAATATAAAACTTTACAAATTTTGGTTATTAGTTTTTATGTTTCATTTATGAAATCAGTTTTCAAAAATGAAAACCATAAATAGTGTTGTATTATAATTTGTCTGATTTTTTCACTATTTTCTCGATGCGCTTATCTAAATCTTTCATCAGTTCCTCTAGAGCACTTTCGCACATCGGTAAGATTTTTTTAGGTTCTAATACAGGGATACCTCTTACCATAATACCTGTTTTTTTAGATTGCTCACTCTCGTTAATTACCCAAACTTTTTTACCTGTTTTGTCATATAGTGCGATACGTGCATATACACGCATTTTTAAGGTAGATGTATCTCCTATCCCAAAACCTTTAACTAATGAAAAATGAATATTTGTCATTAACACTCCATCTGCTTGTTCTTTAAATATGGTAGCAATACCTTCTTCATTAGCTTTAGCAAACATCCCTTCATAGATTTCTTTGTAGCCAGGATAATTAATAATTCCAAAAATAGTTTCGTTTTCTGTTTCACCTATTTTTGGTTGAAATTTTTGATAATCAACATTATTAATAACCTCATTTTCTGGTAAAAGAGAAAAGGGAAACTTTTTGGAATAACTATCAAAAAAAGCAGTATGGTATTTTTCTAAGATAGGCATCAAATTAAAATTAGGATCATTTTTGAGGTCAAAGATTTTATCTGCTACGGCTTTTACACCAGTGAGATTCAAATCTGACACATCTATTGTCTTGTCGGTTGAAAAGGACACTACTGCCACTTTTTTCTCCGTCTTATTTTGTGCATAAAACACATTGCTTAAGGTAATACATATAAGTACTAAAATTAAATTTACTTTTTTCATAATTATCGGGGTTTTATTTGTTATTGTTTCTCAATATAACTGACTTCTACTATGTATGATTGTTTTTACTTAAGTTTTCTTGGTTATTAGTTTTTATATTTTAGCATTGCTCAAAGTTGCAAGCTTTGCGCAACGGGGGTCTTTTATGGTATAGCCTTCTTTCATTTTTTTATTTTTTATTATTGCTCAATATAACTGACTTCTACTATGTGTGATTGTTTTTACTTAAGTTTTCTTGGTTATTAGTTTTTATATTTTATCATTGCTCAAAGTTGCAAACTTTGCGCAGCGGGGGGGGCAGCACAAAATAAAAATTATCTTTGTTAGAGTCAAAGTGTAATTTCTTCATCACCCATTTTATAAGGTATAATAGTAGAAAAATCTATAGTCCAAATATTATTTTCTTTTTTAAGAAAAACTAGCCCCCTTCTACCTTCTTTTTCTGAAAATATAATACATGCTCTATTGCTACCATCATATAAAACTCTTGATAATCTATAATCTCCTACATAATTTTTAGATTTCATTAAATCTGAATTTTTATTTACTCTTAAAAGATTTCTTTTAAAATTAATTTTATTGTAATCTATTTTTAATGATATCAATTTTGAAATATCTTTAGTATTGAAGTTATTTTTTTCAAGTAGACCTATAATAAATCTGTCATCACTAAATCTATAAAAAAATTCATCTATAGAATAATAATAATTATTGACATAATCTTGATTTTCCCAAAGGTTCATTTCTATTTTCGAATATTCATGACTATCTTTATCATAATTCATAACAGAAGGTTCCCCATCAAAATTATTTACAATAATATATTTATCTAATACAATACGTGCAATAGAATAATCATCTTCTGTCAAAATATTTTTAGGAGAGCATCCTTCAAATAGTATTATCAACAAAAAAAGCAATAGTTTTAATATTTTTTTTATCATAGTACATAAGTTTTGTCATTTTATTTTAAAATATTATCTATTCTTGTCATCTCATCTTTTACTTGTGAATTTTCAAAGAGTTTAGGTTCAAAATCTGGAGAATTAACGAATATTTGCCACATTGTCATTAAATTTTCTGCATCAATTAAAGCTTTAAGTTTATTTTCTTGATACGCTTTGTAAAAACCTAAGCCTCCCCAAAATGTATTTATAGCGTGTAAACTTCTTTTACAAATTTTTTATTTTCCACTTACCATTTTCTTTTTTAAGAAGAACGGGAAGCCTAGTCGTATCTTTTGCCGTTATTCCAGAATTATTTTTCCTAACTCCCATAATTTCAGTATACGCATTAAGTCTTTTATTATCAAAATAGATAAGAGATATATTAAATTCTCCAATATAAATGAAACCTTTTGGATTATTATCTTTATTATCTATTCTGACAATATTATTTCTAGTTTTAATATCTTCAAAGTTAATTTTTCTCAATTTATGCGGTGATTTGTTTAGATCTATGCCATTCATCATTGTCATCATTTTCACGAAATTATCATTTTTTAATTTTGACTGCAACAAAGTATCAGAGAGTACATAAGTAAACTTATTATTAGCTAGAACTTTTGAATACCAAACCGAATCTAATGGTTCTGGTTCTATTAAAAGAATTACATTTGCTTTATCATAATCTTTTTGAGATAAGTGAATCTTATTTTTTTCAATAAGATTAGGATAGATTATTGGCTTTATTAGAGAGCTTTGTATGATATTCATAATTTCTTTTTCATCTTGTGTTTCATTTGATTGGCAACTTATTAATAAAACTGATACTAAAAATATCCGTATTTTTATTTTATTTAATAATTTCATAATAATAATCTGATATTTTATTTAGCTCATTTTCAATTCTCTTATATTGCCCTTCATCAATTTTTTTTAAGATTATTGCACTTTTATAATTTTCCACATCTCACTATTTTTTTCTAAGAGAAATATTTTATCGCCTTCAAATAATGATTGTTTAGCATCTATTTTAAGCTCTACAACTGCTCTATCATGTTGCTTATTCAAAATAACTCGAGAAATTCGATAACTCCCAATGTAATTTTCATCTATATTTTTTTCAGTTTCAACTTCTATGGTATTAGAATTATATTTCACTTTTTTTTTATCAAATTTCAAGGGAATATTATAGTTTTGATTATTGGGAAAAAAGACAAACGAACCAGAAATGATATCTTTATATTTTTTATTTTCTAAATTAATACTGTATAAAGTATCGGACAATTTAAAATAATACTTTCTAGTGTTTATTATTGAATCTATAATTTTAATATCTTGGTCTAAATTGTTTTTCTTATATTTCCTCAAATCCTCTGATAGAAAATATTTATCAATACTTGGTTTAATCCTTTCCTTAACAATAATATTTATTATTTTATAATCTTCTTCACTAATTTTATCGGAAGGTTTACAACCATAAATTAAAATAATAAAAAGTAAAGGAATACTAAGTGTAAATGTTTTTTTATGATACATAATCTATTTTGGGTTATTTCATCCCTGTTAAACTATTTAGTTGAATATCCACTCCATCGTTTTGCTTTCCATACACCTTGTTCTTTTTCAGCTACTATATAGTTTATTTCAAACTTATCTAAAAAGGTACTGTCGCTTTTATGATATTCAAAATATGCTCTTTCGTGTCTTTTGCTAAAAACTATTCTAGAAATTTTAAATTTCCCTAAAAAATTCTTGGTTTCCGAAGTGTAATGTGGTATTCTATTGTAATTTCTTTGAAGTTTCAACCTTGAAAAATCTAAAGGCAAACCCTTATATATCTCTTTATCAGGACCATAAATCAACTCCCAAACAAGTTTGTGCTGAATCTTATTATTTGTATCGATTTGAAACAAACTATCAGATAACTCGTAAGTAAAGGGGGTATATTTTTTTATTGAATCTATTTTATTTAATTCTTCTTCTAAACTCATTTTATCAGAAAATAATTTCCCATAATTGTTAGAAGATTCAATTTCTACAACCTTAGGCTCTAAAATTTGATTGATAAATAGGTTTAAAACTTCATATTCATCGTCTGAAACTGTCTCCGTTTTACAAGAGATTAGAAGTAATAATATTATTCCAACAAGAATTCTACATTTATTTTTCATTATATACAACTTTTATTTTATCCATATCATCTTTAAACGCCACAAATCCTTCAACAGGATTTTCTACTAAATCTTTATAACCATCGGTTTCTTGGTAAAATCCCCAAGCTGCTAATAGGTTTTCAAAATCAAAGATTGTTTTTATATCTTTTACCTTTTTAGCGGTACTAATAATAATCACTAAATCTTTACCTCCCCAAAGCAAATTTATAGCGTGATAAATATACAGGAAATTTCTACCTCTACCTGTAGGGTCTTTCTTTATACTTTCTTCTAGTAGTGTTTTTGTTAATACATGTCCCGTAATAGTAAGAGCCATCCCTATTGCATTAGACAATATGGCTTCTGCCTGTACAATTTTGAAAAAAGGAAATATTATTCCTGCTGCGGTTCCTATGTCGTTAATTATATCTGTAACAGTGTAATTTTTTGACAAACCTTCATCAAAAACAGGAAATGCAAACGCTGGTATTGGATAAACCATAAACTGCATAAAACCAACCTCAGGTTTATTAAAACAACATACAGCACCTATAATCTCATCAAAATTATATAATTTTCTAGTCACATAACTAAAAACATTTTCTTTCTGTGTTGCAAGCCTATTTTTAAAGACGCCCTGTGGAACTCCGTCTATTTCATCTTTATAAACCCAAAAAGCCATTTTTTCTACCAAAAAGCCATAATTAGAAATTTCATAATCATAATATGGTCCTTTTTTGATATGACTAAAAAGCCCATCAGAAATTTCTTCATGGATAAATGGTAAAATATTTTCTTTTGGTAGATTTTTTACGGTTTCTTGATACGCAATAAAATCTTGCGATGTCATCTTTCTAAAAAATAATCTTATAAGCAAAAACGTAAATCTAATCTTACCATTATCATCCAATAAATCTTTATATTTTTTAAAATATAGAGTATCTGATTGAAAAAATAAATCATAAATTTCTCCTGCATCCTTTTTCGGAATATTTTCTAAAATTCCTAATATTAAATTCTTTTTATCATCATCGCTTATAGAGCTAAAAATACCATTCCAATAATCTGCAACTTTTTTGATTAATAATTTTAAATCGTTCAAAGAGTAATTTTCTTCCTCATTATTTGAACACAATTCATCCACAATTACTTCTGGTGGGTATTTTAATATTTCTCGTAAATCTTCAGCTTGATTTCTAATAGCTTTATCTAATGCTGTATAAAAATATTTTCTCCAAGTGTCGTTCTCAACTTCTCTTACTCCATTGTGATACTGAATTTTACCTGTTTTTAAATTTAAGAATTTTTCAAAATCATCTTTACTTTCATTTGGGATTGAAATAATCATAGAAAAAGGATAATATGACTCACCTTTTTCATTTATATATAAAACATTGTCATACTGATTTACAGTTTGCATATGCCAATTTGGGTCTCTTTTCATTTCATTATAATAATGGTTTGAATAGAAGAGATATCTTATATACTGTTTTCCTCCAGAAGAAAATGGCTTTGCGTTGATTGGTCTGATTAAATTTTCAGGATTATTTTCCGTTCCCAATATATCAGAATTATTTCTCAAATCAAAACAAAAATTTCTTTCACAAAAATTCACTGATTTTTGATTACTCTTTACCTCTCCCCAATTTATCCTAAACTGTCGTATTTTAAATTTTAAATTTTCTGGAGTAATGAACTCCGTATCCTTGGTAACATAGTCTAAAAAGTCTCCTCCACTATTATCAAAACCAATAAACTGTCCTTTAAGACTATAGTATTTTAAAAATTCTAATATTTGTATCGTATTCATTTTATTCGGCTATTAAGTTTTCGTACTCTGCAAAATCACTAGAAGCAAAAAAATGTATGCTTTCTCCATAAACATATACTTTCTGTGTAGGAGATAAAACAGCCAAACCTCCATTGCTGTTTTCAAAATTTATTCCTAAAGAGTATTTAAAGTAAGATTTTTTAGCTTCTATATCTAATAAAGGATTAATTTCTTCTTCCTCTAAATACAATTTTACATTAGTAGCATTTTCTGGCACTATTGCGAGTAATTTGTCTAACTCTTCTTTAGTAATGCCAATAGAAAAGTATGTAGTATCATATTGTTCATTATACTTTAACTTTATAAGTTTTACAATATTTCCACTATCATTAATTTTGTTAGAATAGAAATTATAATTTGTATCTCCATAGAGATTCTGCATCAAAATCTTTGTTTCAACATCTTTTGGTAAAGATGTAAACATAGAACTATTTGTTCCAAAAATAAGATTAACATTATTAATTTCATTGCTATCAATAGTGTCTTCTTTTTTTGCACCAAATAAAACTTTCTCTTTTACTAAAATATCTTGTCCTATTTTCTTTTTCCCCTGATAAAAAACCACACTATTGTTAATTGTAGAAACAGATTGCAGATTAGAAAACAATTTAAAATTCACAAAATATTTTTCATTGAAACTTATTTTATAAAAATTGCCATTTCCTTTAAGATGTGTTTTTGCATTAATTACAGGGAACACATCTCTTACTACATTATGATGTTTATTTAGTAAATACAAACTTTCATTATTTATATAGGTTTCATCTAAATCTTTGCCAACGTATATTAATTTTATAATCCCAGCTGATTTGGTAATTTTAAATTCAATAGGTGTAATAAAATCTACATCTTTAGTTTCTGTAGCATTTTTTAAATCTTTAATGAAAAGATTATTTTCATTTTCTCCTTTAGGATTTGCAATGTCTATATAGAAAACCTTATCAAAGTAATTTTTATCATTTATAAGTGAAACAAATAATTTTTCAGAGTTTTGCTCATTTTTAAAAGATAAAACAGGCCAATCTTCACCACCAAATATCATTGCGGATAAATTATTAACATCAGTTCCTATTTTTAGATTATGGTTATCATTAGCAGAAATTTTATAGTTTCCATAGAAGTTATAAGATCGTTGTCTATTACTTTGTATATATAAATAAGTAGTTGCAGCGGTTTGATAATTTTTAATCAAATTAAAAATAGATTCAGGAGATTTTGCAACATCAGAAGAATTATTAAGATGTATTTTCCCGTTTTCTGAATGTAAACCATAAAAAGCCGCTATATCCATAAAAATAGTAGCGTTTTCTCTAATTAATTTCTTTTGAAAATAACTATAATTATCATACCTAAGTTTGTGCTCTTTTTCTCTTGCAAACTTTAGATTTAGCTGAAAAGGATTAGCATCATTTTCTATATAGTAATCTCCATTGTTTAGAATAATATCAATACCTATATTTCCTTCTGCATTTCCCAGATAAGTTCCTCTCTGTATTATAGGAAGTTCAAAAGCTACTTTATCTTCTTCTGTTTCAGATGTTTTAAAAAAATATTCGTCTATTAATTCATTTTCGTTCTGTAGAATATCATCTATTTCTCTAAAGCCCAAAAAACTTGCTAAAAACTCTGGTTTTGATAAGTTTTTGTTTTGATTATAAAATCTATCATATTCATCTCTCACATGATTGATGAACTCACTAGTAAACTCAGATTTTGCAAGTAATTTTCCATTAACAAAAAAATCTGATTTTTTCAAACCTCGATAGATAAAATACTTAATTGGTAAGCCATTAATAGGTTGTTTAAAAGGACGCAAAATTAAGTTAACTTTTGTCACATCATCTTGCATAGGTTGTAAGAAAGCCTGTCCTGTGCAAATAGCAAATACTTTCCCTGTATAGTTTACTACTGAAGTTGTTCTATATTGCGTAACAGCAGTTTCTACTTTACCATATTTTTGGTTTATATTTTGTGTAAATTCTAAAGAAGTATCTAAATAGAATGCAGATTCTGCATATAGCTTTGCTCTTATATTTCTACCTTCTTTAATAGAAAAAAATTCAGAACTTGAGCTTTGGGAAATTGTTTCTGGCATGGTTATCGTTTTTATTGGTCTTATTACATTTTTTATAATATTTCCTTATAAAGAATTAATGTTTAACTAATTCTCCATTATCATTTAATCTCTCAATTATAATTGGATTTTACATGAATGAATATTAAGAATTCTTGTTTTCTTGGTTTTAGATTTTTTACTCAATAAATTTAACGATATTTTTCAATATTTTATATCTCTAATCTGTTAATTTTATATTAAAAAGATTTAATCATCTGATTATTAATTTATTATTTTATTCCATTTCGTGGTTTTTTCTGAATTAATTTAACATAATTTCAAAAAAATGTCTTTTCATTATTTTTATACATTATCAAACATAACCTAAATCATCAACCATTTTAGATTTTATGAAATTTACAGCGAAAACCTATCAATAGTAATCTATTTTTTTTTCACGATTTATTATTACAATAATAGAAAAAAGGGTAATAACTTGGCAAATATCTAACTCTTATGTTTGATAAGGGTTAAATGTTTTTAAGAATAACATACAAAGAAATATCTACATCAATAAAGCAGGATTTTATGATGATTAGTTTTAATTTATTTTTAAATATTTACTTTAAAACTCACTTTTATCATTCTTAATAGTTATCGTTTTTTTATATTTATTAGTAAATACACCTTGGATTTTAATTGGATTCTGATTTAAGTAAATGGTTTCTAAAGAAGAATTATTTAAGAGTGTTTTAAAATCTTTTGGAAGAGTAGAAATCTTACAGTTATTTACATATAGTTTTTTAAGAGATTTTAATTTCAAGGCATTTTCTGGTAAAATAAACAAATCATTTTCAGACAAAGCCAGTACTTCTAGTCTATCAAGATTAGTAATACTATTAGGCAATACAGAAATTTTATTAGATACTAACGTTAAATATTTCAGATTTTTTAACTCTCCTATCTCTTTTGGTAATTCGTAAATGAAATTATAATTTAGATTAAGATTATATATTTTTTTTACTTTTGAAATCTCTTTAGGTATTGATTTTATTTTATTGTTCTGAAGCTTTATATTGTTTATATTTTCTAGTTGTAAGATATTTTTTGGGAAAAACAGCAAATTATTTTCTCCCAATCCTACTTCTTCCAGATATTTATATTTCAAAATATCGTTAGGAATCATTATCAGTTGTTTTTTCTCAAGATTAATTTTTTTCACCACATCTGTTGGCTGTTTCTGCCTTTCTTGATCAAATGTTTTAAAAACATCTATCGCATGATTATACCCATAAATTAATGAATTAATATCAGTAGTATTTCTTTTTCTCTGTTTTAGAAAACTTAATACAATCCTATATTTTTTAATTCCTTCTTCATATTTTCCAATTTTAAAGAGTGAATCTGCTTCTACTCCTGCCTGAAGAGTATCTCTCACCAACTCAGAATTAAATCTATCAATTATTTCATTTTGAGATTTTACATCACTTGTACAATATTTAAAAATAGCTGTTTTAAACCGATTGGTTTCTGTATAGTAAAGATAAGATTCTTTGTATGGAGAAATATTAAAAATCTGTTCCATTTTACCTTTTTGAGAATAATCATTATAGGCTTTGTAGGCCATAGCTCCAATTGCTATAAAAAGCAAAAGAAGTAGCACTTTCTTATAACTTTTATATAATAAATTCAAATGATTGATTTTTAGAATAAGGCTCTCATTCTCTTCCTTTATAGATGTGTCAATAAAGGTTCTTTCTTTACTTTTTAGAATATCTTTCTTAAATGGTTCTATCAAACGATCATGTGACAGCTGATAATATTCATTTCGTTCAGAAAGCACTATTCTCACTAAGCCTTCTTTTCTTAATTTTTCAATAACTTTACGTTCATTTTCATCTCTTACTTGACCTTTGTAATATAATATTCTATTATTGTTCGAGACCAACTCGTCAAATATTTTTTCTTTTATATTGATTATTTGTTCATTAGACAGTTCTTTATCTAATTCTAAAGAATTCCAGCATTCTTGATAAAAAATTTCTATAGCATCCGAAACTTCGGGAATATCTTCTTCACCAATAATGGTTTTATTTTTAGCATAAACTATGTTTCTTTCTAAATTTCTAGCAACAATCTGTAATTGTATTGGATCTACAAAATCAGCATCTGCAACTTTATCCACAAGTTTTTTTGCTAAATCTATATTTTCGAATGAAAAAGGCTGGGTTATAAATTTATTATCTTCTATAGAAATAGGCAAAAGAAGAACATCTAATGCAGATTTCTTGGTAAGAGGTTTAATAAAAAAATCATTTTTTAAAATTCCTGGAAACAGATCAGAAAAAGAAGACATTACTCCTAATTTATCTTCTCTAATTACAAATAATATTTTGGCATTACTAGGCTGGCTTAGGAAGTCAAACTCTTGTAACAACTCACTTTTAAGTTTTTGATTATCTAATGAATTATTTAAATTTTCTTTTATTTCTGTATAGATATTACTAGGCATTTTACTATCTAACAGTTCATAAAGTTCATTTTTAAGTTTTATAATTTGGGAGAAACTAAAAGTTTGTAAATTTTCAAATTGATCAAAAATAAGTAATAAACTTTTTCCTTTTTTTTCAATTCTTTTATTAATTGACCATAATGTATTCTCACTAAAACCATCCATCATATATGGATTAATGTCTAAATTAAAATCAGGAATAGTATCTAATTTTTTTAAAATTTCATTAATTGTAAACTTCACTAAGTTATCTTCATCTTCATTTGCATTAATGTCAGACATTTTTATATCTACAGGAAATAGTCTTGTATTTTCAATATTATCATCAATCAGAGGAAGTAAGCCTGCCTGAATGAGAGAACTTTTCCCAACACCAGACTCACCGTGAAAGACCAAAGTTCTATTGAGCAATAATGAACTTAACAATTTTTCCGCATCATCATTCCTACCATTAAAAATATCCTTATCTTCTTTTTTATAAACACTTAGACCAGGAAATCTGTATTTTTTTTGTGGACTCATACTTCTTTCATTTTATTAATTATATCATAAATAAAAACATCTCTATCAATATCATTTACAAAATGAGGTTCATTCAGCACCAAACTATTGGTATCAAAAATTTTACTTATAAATTCAAAAATAAAATCTCTTATACTAATAATTGCAGCTATTTCTCTAGCATCAGAACCTTTATTAGAAGTAATTTTAATTAATCTCTCTTGCCAATAATCATAATATCTTTCTTGAATTTTAAATTTTTCTTCAATAAAATTCAGTTTATCCTGTTCTGCTAGAATTACAAAAAAAACTCTTCCGTCATTATCATGATTATTATAAACTATAAGAGCTTCTTGCATACAAACTTCAGACTTTAAATAATCATCATTAACAATTAAAATAACGGTCTTTCCTTTCCCAAGTCTTGTAACATAAGAATCTATACTGCTTCCAAATCTATGATTAGGATCATCCTTATAGTGTAACAATTGTAATTCGGTATTAGATTTTTCTTTCAAATTAATGTCAAAAAGAATTTCTTTAAATCTATAGCTTATATTCTCCAAAACATTTTTTGTCTCTGCTGCATAGGAAATGTAAGCACTGTATTTATCCGCATATCCTACTTCTCTTAGCTTAGATTTGCCATTCTCAATTCCATTTATTGATTTTAATAGATCACCCAAAAATAGTAATGGAGTTGTATTGATCAATTTCATTCCGAAAACCTTGCTCATAATAATATTATCTTGACTAGAATAATCCTCAGAATCTCCTTTAATTTCTAAAGAACTAAACTTTTCTTTATTCGTATCAGAAATACCATTAATAATCTTATAACTGAGTAACTGATAGGTCCAAGAATCAAACTTAAACCCAAGAAATAAAAAACAATTAGAATTACGCAAAAAATTTCTCACTTTGAGAGGAAATGAATTCATGGGCAATATTTCTTGCATCTTTTTGAATAGACTTTCATGAGTGATAACTTGAGTTTGAGCGTCTGAACCTATGCCGAAAACATTATAAATTAAGGGGGTTCCGTCAGAAAAATCGACCTCTTTATTTTCGTCTTGCTCACCATCAAATTTTTCGAACAAAACTTTGATTCCCATTTCGTTTCTTAGATATTTTTCTAAACATTCATCTGGAGAAGCATTAATAATCAATGGAAATTTTATGTTAGCAATAGTTTCTAACAATTGTATATCTCCTTTACCCGAATAAAAATTTTCAACTTCTTGCCAAATTTCAAATTTTTCAGAATCATCAAACCTTAAAACACCTTCCTTTTCAAAAAATATTCTCTTATCTGAGTTATTTTTCTGTAGGTAGTTGAAAAAACTGGTTCTGTCTATAATTTCATTATTTATTTCTTTTGTGTAAATATCTGGTCCTAGCACAAGAACGCATTTATCTGTAACAATACTTCTAGAAATAAATCTTAAAACCTCTGGTTTAATTTCTTGAGTATTTTTCATCTTTTTTAATTAGTTTTTTTTGAACAAAATAAAGGTTACCTAATTGTAAAAAATACTATTTTTCACATTTTTCATATTCTTCTATAATATACTTGAGATTATCTTCACTCTTTATATCTATAGCTTTACTTTTAATTTCATTAGATATTTTTTTACAGTCTTTAAGGTATTCAGCTAATTTTTCGGATAGTTTATCATTGGAACGATTATCAATCATTTGTCCCATATTTTGATGATTAACTTTTATCACATATTTCTGTAATTCTACAGGATCTTGTAAAAGCATAATACTATTTTTTTTCTCAATAAGTTTATAGAAATAGGTGTTATTGGTATGTAAATCTCCAAAATTTTGAAGTTTTTTCATCAATTCTCCTTTTACAGACAATCCGTAATAGCAATCTTCTCCATCATTGAATTGTGCACAAAAGTATGCTCCAGAATCTGCATTAAAAGTTCTTGTAGAATTACCAAAATTATTTATTGTTTTTACGGTAACTTGCTGACCATAGGTATCAGCTCCTACGTCTGGCAATTTCTCACCCGTTCTTTCTACATCTAATTTTTCAAACCAAATGGTAAGATTCCCTTCATATTTTTTCCCTTTTTTATCTACTACAAATCCTGGAACATCATATAAATTAATACTTCTGGCAACTGCATCTTTTATTTTGGCATTTTGTAATTCTGCTCTTTTGTAATTTTCGTAATGTTCTAATTTATAATCATTAAGAATTAAATTTACTACTAAGTCTGTAATAAAAGCATAATCAGAAGGAGCATAGTATCTAGATGCTTCAAAACTAAATTCTCTACCATCATAAGTCTTCACTAGATAATTTTTCATTGCTTTAGCAGGGAACATTTGAGCTACTTTTATGCCGTCTAAATCCCATACTTCCATACAAGGATTACTCGAAAAATCATCACAAGAATACAGTTTTACATATCCCGCAATTCTAGCATTGTATGCATTTCCATACAAGACTTCACCGCTTTTGCCCATTCTAGGATTATAGATAGAAATTACACTAGCTATTTTAGAATTCTTAGTATTTTGTTCTTCTTTTGCTTTCATTTTCATGGCAAGATATTTATCACCAAGATTTTCTCTTTCAACAGATAGAAACTTCTGCAATTCTTCTTGATTAATACCTTTTTCATCAATTAAATGATATTTCAAGGCTAATTGATGAGTAATTACTCTGGCAACTTTAAGAGAAGTAATTGTAATTTCATAAGGAACTTGTGTTGTCTTTTTTCCGTCTGTTATAATCATATAAAATAACATTTCATCTGCATTAAGACCTACACCTTTCAAATCTAGTTCAAATATTTTTTCTCCTGAGAGTGTTAAATATTCGAAATGGTTTCTAAAAGGAGAGTTTACAATAGCAACTTCTTTTTCATTATAAATAACTTTATCTTTTTTTATTTCTACCTTTTGAGAAAAAATAAAAAGAGGGATAAATATTGTAAAAATGATATACGTTATCTTTTTCATAACATTATTTTTGCTTATAAGTCATTAAAAATTCTTGATGAGATACAATATAAACTTCTTGGTTATTTTCATCAAAAACAATAAAATCTAATCTTTCTAATTTTTGACTTTCCTTCCATGGAGCTTCAATAAAAGTAACAATATTTTTAATTAGATTTTCCTTATACTGTTCATAAAGTTTCGGAAAAGTGTCACGATTAAAAGCCAAAGCATAAACATTATTCTTTTTCATGTATAAACCTTTTGACTCATCAATTAATTGATACAATTGGTCAAATTTTTCTTTTCTAATCACATATTCTTCCTTTTTGACGGTCATATTAGTAATAATATAATCACCTTTAGAAGCTGTATTTTCAGTTTCTACGCCTTGCGAAGTAATCGTAACAATTCTCTCTCCGCCATTAGCTATTTTCACTGTTACACCTGTTCTTTTTTCATATAAAAGTCCATTAATTTTAATATGCTCAGAATAATGATCTAGCAAATCTTGTTGATTTATAACAAATGGCTTAAAATTGTCTTGTAATATATTTTGGATTTTCTTAATTAGATTTCTACTTATTATTTGTTTTATTTTTCTTTTAAAAATTAATAGGCTCCATTTTATCCATTTATTAGAATTTTCGGCAATTAAATCAGGGTAAGTTTTATCAATTATTTTTTTTATTCTAACCTCTATTTTGCTTACAATATCATCTAATTCTGATGTGGTTAATCCTAAAAAATCAGGACTTGTAATTTCATTATTTCCTTTTTTATTAAACGTTTGATTTTCGTTAGGAGATAATTCTTTTAGCAACAACATGTCTGGGATTAATGGTAATTTTAAGGCCTTAGTATTATCTCTATCCGGGAAATATCCAAAAATATTTTTTTGAAATTCGTTAAAATCAATATTCATTTTTGAAAAATCTGAAATACTCTCTCCAAAGTAATATCTTAGAAAAGTTTGAGTGTTTTTCCGCCCAAGTTGATAATCATGTTCCCTAAAAGCTTTTTTGAAGAAACCAGAAAAACCTCCCAAAAATCCACAAGCAAGAAAATGCCTGCCTCTTTTACTAGGATAAATTAAGTATTTATTTTTTTGCATATTTAAGCCTTCCAAAAGATCTTCTTGCTTAAACATAGAATGATTTCTTACCGCTTTAAAAAGCCCTAGAATTACTTGAAATACATTTCCCTTCTGAGGTTCTTTATATTTTTCTTCATCTCCACCCACAAAAACAGTTGGAAAGGGATCTATTAAAATTAGGTAGTTTGTTAAATCATTCTTATTAATACAGTTTAAATATTTTGCCGTGATACCTAGGGGTTCATTGTTTATTAAACCTCCATCAACTGCAATAAATTCATAATCAGTACCTTTAAATCCTACATCATTAATTTCTATTTTATACTTAGATGAAAGATTATTTTTATACTCATACATATACTTATTTTGTATTCTGACCTTTTGATTAGCTAATCCCACAGGAAACGCCCCTGTTGATTTTGCAGCGGTAATTAAATTTCTATAATTTTGATGAGAAATTAACTCGGTTGGATAATCAAAATTTGGACAAATTCTATCAGAAAAACTATAAGATAACATCCCTGTATGCATTTTAAATCTGTTCTTTGTATCCTTTGTATTACCAAAATTAATTTCGATGGGTAAACCATCAAGATTTGTAACGGTAAGAAAAACACTAAGATTTTTACTAATGTAATTAGGAAAGTTGGTATATATAATTTCAGGAATATTTTTGGGCAATGCGTTTTCTGCAATCTGATCAATTGGACCATTGTTCAATAAAGCATTCATCTGCATAATAGACTTAACATCAGAAGAATCCAATAATTTATCTAATGTTGTTGAGTTTTTTCCATCAGCCATATCTATCCAAGAAGAGTACAACTTACTTTTTGAATGGTTTTCGTCTGGCAAACTATAGTTCTCAGGAATTAGATCATTTGATGACTTAAGTTTATTTAAAAAAGTTCCATCAATTAGTGAATAAGAAAGAATAGCGGCAGTCATTCCTCCTGCTGAAGCTCCACTTAAAAGTTGTATTTCAACATCATGTAAAGGAATTGCTTTTTCTAACTCGGTAAGCTCTTTACCATTTGAAATTTTTTCTCTTATTTTTATTTTCTCTCTTTCCCATCTCTCAAGAGTTTCTATAATATAATCCATAGCTCCTGCTGTGTAAGCTCCTGCAGAAACAGCACCAGCCATGCATATCCCTAAATTTAATTTAGATGTATTTGTATCCATTAGATAGTAGAATTTTAATTTGGTTTTATGATTATTAATTTAAATACTAAATTAATACAATTTTTAACAATAAACATTATACTTTTGTGTAATACATATAATTTTATTATTAAATTTTAAGTTTTAAAATTCTTTATAACTTTGATGTATGTTCGATTCTAAAAAAGAAATTACACGAGGAATACCTCTTGTATATTCTACTATTTCTGAAAAAGACGCTAAATCTTTTGTAAAAAATCTTGAAATTAAACAGCCTATGAACAGGGAATTTTCACAATTTCAGGTGACCTATTTTTCACTGCTTCTGTAGGTCTCGGAATAAGTCTCATTCAGGTTATTAATTTTTATCTCCTTTTGAACAGACATAAAACAAAAAATGCTGTAAAATAGATATTTTACAGCATTTTAAACTATTTTTATTTAATAGTTGCGATCCGGACGGGACTTGTTAGTTTTTAAAAGAGTCTTTATTAATCATACTTAACAAAGATACTTTTTTAAAAGACCCCTTATTTTCCCCCTCTTATTTTATTACTATTTGTAGCATCTTGTGAGTATTCAAATTTAATAAAATTCGCTTACTTATGCAACAAATAGTCAGGTTAATCTTTAATAATTTCCTTTACTTTTTCTTCATCAATTCCAGCATAGTTGCAAAACTCCGAAACTGTTAGGAACTGATGCTCTTTCTTGTTCAGTTCTTGCATAATTTTTCGGATAAGGTTACGGCTATACCTCTCGCTACGTCCTGTAATTCTCTGGACATCTTTCGGGTAAATACAAAGTCTCTGCATTCTCGTTTTCATACTCTATCCTTGCTTTTGTTTGGGAGTTGCTATACTGATTATGCGGTGACTCTGCAAATGTAAAATAATTCTTTTTCTTCCTCAAATGGAAACTTATTCCCTATTTGGCAAAAACGGTCTGTATCGGCACGCAAACTTGTTCTTAATCTACGTTTTATGAAATTTTGTCTTGTGAATTCACCAAGGTTTGAAAGAATGAACCTCATCATTCTAAAATTAATTCTTTAAAAATCTTAAAATAATGGCAAGACAAAGAAGTATTATAAAATTAGACGGAACGATTGGAGGAATTACCTTCTATAAGTCCAAAGACGGCTATTTAGCCAGAGAAAAAGGCGGAATTCCGGCAGAGAGAATCAGAACCGATCCCGCTTTCCAAAGAACTAGGGAAAACGGTGCGGAGTTCGGACGTGCTGGGAAAGCCGGCAAAGTTCTGCGAAATTCTATTCGTCAACTTTTGCAAAATGTAAACGACAGCAGAATGGTCAGCCGACTTACCAAAGAAATGGTAAAGGTTATTCAAATGGATGCAACCAATCCAAGAGGATTGAGAAATGTGATTGACGGTGAAGCGGAACTTTTAATTGGTTTTGATTTCAATGCGAATGGTAAATTAGGAAATACCATTTATGCTCCGTGGACAAGCACTCTGGACAGAGCAACAGGCGAAGCAGGTATAACATTTGACCCGTTTGTTCCGGCAAATATGATTGCAGCTCCGGGAGGAACAACCCATTTTAAATTGACAGCAGCTGCAATGGAAATCGATTTTGAAAATGAAAGCTATCTCGCTCCAACAGGAGAAACGATAATTTTTCCGTGGGATAACACTTTAACATCAGCAATTGAAATTCCTTTGCAGTTGACCGCAGATTCTACAAAACCGCTATTTTTAGCGTTGGGCGTGGAATTTTATCAGGAAGTGAATACAGAAAAATATTCACTGAAAAATGGGGCTTTTAATGCTTTGAAACTCATTGATGTTGTCGGTTTGTAATCTGTTTTCATTATGAAATTAGTATTGCAAAGACGGTATTTTTCTTCGGGAACTAATGGAATTTTATTCTTTAACGACAAAGAAATATGTAAAACCATTGAATTGCCTTGGAAAAATAATCAAAGAAGAATTTCCTGTATTCCCGAAGGAACTTACCTCATCAGAAAGCGTTTCAGCCAAAAGTTCAAATGGCATTTGGAATTGATGAACGTGAAAAACAGAGATTTGATTTTGTTTCATCCAGCCAATAATGCCCTGAAAGAACTGAATGGATGTATTGCTCCAGTTTCGGAACTGACTGGAGAAGGAAAAGGAATCCGTTCACGGATTGCTTTTGAACAATTGAAAGAAACCGTTTTTCCATATCTGGAAAAAGGATTCGTGATTGAATTAACCATCAAAAAGTCTGTTTAATGAAAAAAATAGTAGAAAGAATTCAGGAACCCACTCCGAAATTCTTCAAAAAGATAAGAAATATTGGTTTGGTGCTGACGGCTATCAGCGGAGTAATTGCTACCGCTCCGATTTCACTTCCTGCAGTTCTGGTAACGGTTGCGGGATATTTGACAGTTGCAGGCGGAATTGCTTCAGCAATCAGCCAGGCCGCTGTTTATCGTGATAATTAATTCATTTTAAACCGAATTATTATGAATTACGTGGATAACTCGACAAAACTCAGCACAGCATTCGGCACTATTCTGACTATCTTTGTCAATATCCAAACCGAAGATCTCATCAAGACTATATTATTAGCTGCGGTGGGCGGAATTTCGAGTTTTGTAGCAACCTTATTAGTCAAATTTCTTATCCGAAAAATAAAAAATAGGTTCCGAAAATAAAAGTTGTGGTGACTACGGAACAAATAAGCCTCTCAAAGATTTGAGAGGCTTTTGTTTTTTGAAAAGTGAAATCAGATTTTGTGGTAGTATTTCTGTACTAATGCTGAACGGAGCTCTGAAAGCTGCTTCATCTGTTTGGAATATTGTTGCTCCAACTGATAAACAGCTTTAATGTCCTGAAGAATTTTTTCATTCTGCTCCATTTTGGAAAAGCTTGGAATAATCCAATTTTGGATTACTTTTTTAAGTTCTGAAAGACGAAGCATATCAATCACGCTTCCGCAAAGATAGGGATGAAAAAATCCGTTTTTCCAAAGGGTATAAAAAATCCAGTACAGGTTTTCTTTTTCGGTTTCATTCCTGCAATACAGAATAAAACAGTTTGGACAAGGTTCAAAAAGCGGTTTGCCTGCGTTTCTTCCTCTTGATAAAATGAAAATTGAGTTTTCGGGTGTTTCCTTTTCAGGATTGTACGTGCGTACTTTGAAATTGAGCATAATTCGGGATTTAAAATTGATGCTCCCGAAATATTTTGAAAAGAAAACCAAGAAAAAACCGAAAAAAAAGAAGAAAAGAAAGCCTTCTATCGATACGGAGGGAAAATGTGATGCAATATTTTTTTGCAAAAAGTATAGCCGTTTTTTCTTTCACGGATATAGTTTTTGCAAAAAACCCGCAGGGCTTGATATTGTCAGCGCATTTTCCCGGAGTATACCTTTGCTTTCTTTTTTTTATTTTTTGGCCGAAGTGCGGCTTCCATTCTTTCTAATTATTATTCTAAATTTTTAAAACCCAAATTATTCTAAGAATAGATTCAGAGGTGTAGGAAGTTGTATGGCAAAGAAAGGTGAGCGTTGGAAAAGGCAGGGGTATGGTGGATTTGAGGAACGAAAATACGGCATACTCCTGCAAGCGGTGACGAAACTGCATACATAAGCTTGCGTTGTATGGAGTGAAGGAACTTGGAGAAGGTTGGATTTAGCTTTGGAACGAAATGGCAAAAATGGGTAGATAAACTCGCACAAAAAGATGCTTGACTTTCTGTTCAATTATGGGAATGTTTCATTTGGAAACTATATGTTCTGTGCGTTGGGAGAGATAGCTGTATGACGATTGACGGAAGGAGCTTTGTTGGATGTTTTAAAGACCGATGAAGAAATACACTGAAACTATTTGCCTATGAAACTATCGTATTTTTGAATTGGGATTTAAACAAAGCGTTGGCACAAGCTCCTGGAGGATTGAAGGAATACTGCTATGCGCGTGAGTGAAAGTGGCTGATTGCGTGAACTATTTTTTTATTTTCTTTAAAATAGTTTCTCGCAAGAAGCGACTGCAACGATTGGCAAATGACTACTCTATCTTCATCTTTTTTGTGCATCCTATGAAAATGGGTGGGCGGGAAAAAAGCGTTGGCAAGGAAATGGCGCAAAAGGGCTATGCCCATTGCAAGGAAAGCATTTAGCATAATCTCAAATTATAGGCGTACCCTGTTGGCAGTTGCCGTAACGCAGTGGAGGTAATCTCCGAAGCGATGGCGTATGACTATAATTTTGATTATGTTACTTGCTGCGGCAATGCAGAAAAAATCTTTTAAATAGAAATTAAATCTTCCGTTAATCTTACATTATAATAATCTTCTAAAAAATCATCAATATTATTCTGATTGTTTTCATTAATAATAAAATCAATATCAATGTCAGTAAAATCTGGAATACCAAAATTCTTGATATAGGTACCATTTAAAGAATAATAATCTGATGAATAAGGTTTGCTAGTTGTTTTTATATAATACCAGAATAAACGAGATTCTAAAATCTTCTTTATCATTTGCATTTCCTCTTCCGAATGTCCAATAATTGCCTGACCATTATAAAATAACAAATCATCATCATTGCTGATTAAATAATTTGGAATTCTATCTGAAAATTTAGGGAAAAACAATTTATTAGCCACTTTTTCCAAAGATTGTGTTCTTCCAAAGGCAAACCATTTTTCATATTTGCCATTACCTTTATCTCTACCTGCCAAAATTTTCTTTTTTATCTGTAGATATTCAAAAGCTCTAGGATAATTTTCTCTTAAAAAGTCTTCATCGAGTGCTTTTGGTTTTATGTCATCATTATAAGGAAACAACACTTTTTCAACCACTGTTTCAAAATTAATATCTCTACTTAATTTATTCGAGTTCAGGATATCTTTGCATATTCCTTTTTCAATTGGATATAGGTTCCCATTTTGGAGATAAAAATAATCATCATCCTCAGCTACTGGTTTAAAAATGTAAATATCATTTTTTAATGTAGCAATACCGTGTCTAGTTTTGTATTTTTCGCCAAAAGGCATTCCTGTAGCTTCAATTCGGGAAATAATTTCATTTTCATTTAGATTCCAGCCTTTTCTTGCATCAAGACTTACGTAATTTATTCTACTGTATTGATTTCTATTCGTTGGCAATTCTTTATCTATTGATTTATGATATTCAATATAATTTCTTTCCGTATTTTCTAAAAAACAAATACAGGTATAGGTACTTTTGGATTTAAAAATTTGTTGGGTTCCAAAATCAATAATTTTAATAGAAGTATTGTTTCTTTCAAAATAACTTCTTAGAGCTCTGCCATTCAGACTTTTGAAAAAAGTATTCATTGTAATAAAGCCAAGAATTCCATTAGGGGCTAAATTCTCATAACCTATTTGAAAAAATGGAATATACAAATCCGGGTTTCCGGTAGAACAAACCTCCCAAAGCTTCACATTTTCTTTTGCATTCTCATCAAGATTACGGGCGGAAACATATGGCGGGTTTCCGACAATAATTTGAAATCCATCAAAGCCAGGATAATGCTCTTTCCAATTGAAAAGCAATGCATCTCCTTGATGTAAATTAAAATGAAATTCTTCGACATCTTCTCCTTCAGATAAAGCCAATAATGACAATAGTAATCTACTACGTGTTACTGAATATTCCTGTATATCTAAGCCAAAAATCTGATTTTGAAAGATGTGCTGATAAGTATTTCTGGTTCTTCTTCTCAGCTCTTTAGCTGTCGTGTATAGAAATCCGGAACAACCACACGAAATATCTGCTATAGTAACTTCATTAAGAATATTTGCGTTATTTCTTAATGTTTGACGCACGATATAATCTCTAATTTCAGATGGTGTATATATCGCTCCATTAATAATTCTATCCGAAGGAGAAATAACAAACTCAAAAAGTTCTATTAATTTTTCTATATCAAAAGTTTCTATTTCGCTTCGTACAATCTCGATAAACTGTAAAAGTTTTTCTCTCTTTTTAGATTTTCTCTTTGAGATTGAATAGCTTTTTAGAAACCGATTGTTCCTTAACCGTAAATTATTAATTTCAATAAAAGCAGACACAATGAGTTTATCCACTTCTTTTGGAAGTGGGGAATATGATTCAAGATATTTAAAAATTTCTTTTTTCAAAATTACTGTGCCGATTTTAGATATTTTAAATAAACTGTGAATTCTTCAGCTAATTCACTATGAATTATTCTTAAATCATTTTTTATGGTTAAATTTTTCGGGTCATTAATTTGTTCTTGAAGTTTCAATAGTCTTGTCCAAATTTCATCTAATTTCCAAATGAATTTATACCTTGACAAGTTTAATTGTAATTTCGAAAACATATACTTTGCTTCTTTAGATGTATCTTTTGGAACAATTGAGCCATCAGCATCTCTTTCAAAATGCTCATTAAAATCTATATCACAAGGGTCTAAATAATCCCCTTCATCATCTGATTTTAATATATTCACATAGGAACAACAATAAACCAAATTTTTATAATCCGTTGCCAAAGCTGGATTTTTGGAGAATGGTTTAAAATGGTCTATGTGAAATGTATTCTTACCTCCAAACCAAAAGTCTGGACAATCTGTATAGCCACATCTTGAATTAAAATCTGTAGCCAAAAAAGGTTTGTAATTCCTGTAACTTGCATAAGTTTTTGTACAAGTTCTTTTAGGACTATTCTGTCTAAAATTACTTGCCATCTTCTTCTAATTTTTTTAATAACTGGTCTACTTTATTAAGAATACTATCAAGTCTACTAGAATTCGTAAGTGTTTTGAATTCTGCAGGAATTACGCTCTTTCCATCTATCGTTTTTTCTAAGAAATCATCCAACTCAATAATTCTATTTTCAATCGAAATATCTGCTTCTCCTTTTCTTCTAATCTCAATTAGTTCAGCTAATTCAGTTTGAGAACTTTGAATTCTAGCTTTATAGTGTTCTATTTGACTAATAACTCTTTCCAAAAATCCAGCCTTTGCCTTGCCTTTACCTTCCTCTTTGTTGTATATTAAATTTTTAACATATACAATATTAACATCATCACTGTTGCTGACAGCTTCATCATCAACTGCGGTTAAAACGAAGCAAGGAAAATGATTTCGAATCGATTGAAATTCTTCAACTAAGTCAACACCGTTATACTTTACAGTGTATTTTATGTCTGTTTTTAATTCATTGAGTCGAAAGTCTGAAATAATTGCATCCGGAGAAATTTTAATGATTTTTTCTATCATATCATCTAACTCTGCTAGTGGAAGCATAGTAATTGGTTCTATTTTAGCTTTCGAGGCAGATTTATCAACAAACTCCTCAAAGTCTTGTAGCGTATCGTTTTCTTCGTCAACAAATAATATTTTGTACATAATTTATCTTTTATATTTAACAGGAAATGTAATTTTCAAACCAAAACCAATTTCAGGATATAATAAAGTTGCCTTTCCATCATTTTCTTCAACAATAGATTTAACTAACCACATACCAAGCCCTGTTCCTTCTTCCTCTCCAGTTTGTTTATTTCTCTTAGTTGTATAAAGGGGTTCAAATATTTTTTCTGGTTCTGTAATATCCGAAGATAAACCTGGTCCATTGTCGTGATAATCAACAACTATTTCTTTAGAATTACTTGAAACCTTTATTTTTATTATTCTTTCTCGCTCTTCTTTAGAAATGATGAAGGCATCAATTGAATTAATTAATATGTTATTGAAAATACTATCGATGTCTATTTCAAAAACCCTCATATCTAACTCCTCAATTTCCAGTATGTCTAACAATATTCCTCTATCATTTAATACAGTACTCCAATCATTTTTAAGGCTTTCAAAATATGGTTTCAAAAATAATTGTTTTCGTTTCCTTTTATCTTTCCTTGTTGCTCCTAATGAGAAATTTAGCCAATTCTGAAGTTTTATATCTTGCTTTCTTACTCGCTCCAATTGTTTAAACGGATTCCTGATATCTCTAACTTCTAGATATTCATCTTCGGAAATTTTTTCGAGCATTAACTCCTTAAGTTTATCAGTTCTCGATGCCAATACGTCATTCAATTTACTTAAATCGTGGCTAAAAGAAGCCAATACAATACCGCTACTTGCAAGACCACGTAGAACTTTTTGTTCTTCTTTAAGCTTTTCAATCTCTTCTTCCTTTCTATCTAATTCACTAGCAAGTATTTCTTTTTCTTTATCTGATTCTGACTCTTGTTCAGTTTGAGTGCTCTCTTCATTAGAATTATTCGCTTTTTCCTCCTTCTTTGCCCTACTTCGTGCTAAGATTTCATTTTTTAGCTTTTCAGCTTTTTGTCTATCTCTTTCTGGCCCAAATATTAAATCGTCATAAATAGACATTTCACGTGCTATATAGGCTCTGTCTTTTTCAAATTCAGAGATTATTTCTGCAATTAGTAATGTGAAAATTTGAAAGGTTTTACTTTCTTGTAATCCCTCTCGACTGGATTTGTCTTCAAAGTTCACGTTGGTTAGTCTGGATATATTAATAGCTCCTGCTACATTTTCAGGTTCTACACGATAACCACCATCTGGATTCGCTATACCGGCAGGACTACTTGATTTTCTATTTCCTAACCCAAGCCAATCAAATGCTACATTTTTCACTTCCCCGTAAGGTCTAACTCTGAAATTATCTCTAACAAGTTTAATTCCTCCAAATTTATTAAGCCAATCTTTTCTATTGTTTGACATAAAGTTTCTATTAAAAAACTTCTTAGCATCATTACTATTAGATTGTCTTTTTAGAAAATAAAATGAAAAATTGAAAACGCCAATATTATTAAATGTATCATCTTCATCTATATCTTTAAATCCTTTCAATAATTCCGAAAAATTAGTCTCCTTTTCCCAATAGCCTCGTAAAAAATCACTTCTTCTGTAGTTCTCTTTCTGCATTGCTGGTCTTTCAAAAAAAGCATTTGGAATTAATTCAACATTATATTCATTTCTATAAATTCGAATTTTTACGTTTTGATTTTCATCTGCAGTAGCAACGAGTTTGTAATCGAAATCATCACAAACTGAACCTAAAACCTCTCCAAATTTATTTGGAGTAAGGGAACTGAATACAAATATTTCAAATCCTCCTGCTTCCTTTGGTGGTACTAATACCTCTAAATCAGAAAATACTTGTTCAACAAAAAAGTCTTCCCAGTTATCTCTTAATTCAGTAATTTTTAAAATTGTCCCATATTTAAATTCCTTTTCAGATTCGATTTTATTCAAATCCGATTCGGATAGTTTTTTTAAAACTTCTTCTTTAATAGAAACTGTTTGAAGTCCAGTTAAAATTGCACCTACCTTATCAATAGTTTTAAAATCTCCTTCAAAATCTTCCCAATTTACAATCCAATTGTATCCTGTGTTATTGGTCACATTTCCTTGAATATCAGTATCAGGATTATGAATCTCAGGTGCCGGATTAAATATTGTTGTCATTTCACATTTACCACCCAACTTGTCTAATGCAAATCTTCCGATTCCTTTTGCACCTGATTTAACTCTTCCTTGCTTTGTAAATACATCATTTGCTTTATTATCAGTACCAATAGTCATCCAGTGGTCACGAATAATATTCTGTGTCATTCCTTCTCCAAAATCTATTATATATAATGCAGAGAATTTTGAAATTGTATTTTTGTATGTGTTTCTTTTGTCTTCTGTTAATTCTGTTCTTAAAAGATATTTTTCTTCATTTTCATCTTTTGTATATATTTCATCTAAATATTCTGGCGATAATCCGAGGTTCAATAAACCATTATAATGAATCTCATCTATTTCTGGAAGTAATGTTGAAAATTTATTATCAAAGTAAACTATACAAACTTTACTATCAGCATCATAAGCATTTTTCACAAGCTCGATAATTGCTCCTTTAGAACTAGCAACATTTTCCCTACCAATCAATCTAGCAGTTCTTGCAGATACCTTAAAAGGTATGTTAATTGTGTTATCAGTCATTAAATAAAGTTGAAAGTTTTACATCAAGCTTTTCGGCAATTTGAACAAAAGTTTTAATTGGTGGCTGTACTTCATTTGTGCACCATCTTGAAATAGTAGCTTCATTTTTGCCCAATTGTTCTGCCAACCATTTGCTACTTACATTCTTTTCTACCAACACTACTTTTAATCTATTAATTGCTTTTCTAGTCATAAAAATTGCATATTGTGTAAAGATATTGATTTTTTCAAATATTATGACAATATTTTATCACCTCCTTTTATCCTCCGAACTTTCCTCATATCCAAACAAATTAAACATTTCTCTCATTCTGGAACGTAAGCGATTGCCATATTGAGATTCGATTTCGGTAGCGGAAAGGTTGGTAGTGATATGGGTGAGGATGCCTTTTTCTTTGAATAAATCGTAGCGGGTCAGAAGAATTTCTGCCATTACATTGCAATCGTTGCCGAAATATTTTGAAGTGGTTTCGGTTCCGAGGTCGTCGAAGCAATAGGTTTTTGGAGTTCTGATGTCGTGACTGAAATTCCCCCTTGAGTATTTTTCCAATACTTCGTAGCCGGACTGCATAAATTCTGAAACGATCTGTCGTGTGGAAATAATACCAAAAGTTTTTCTTTTTGTTGGAAAATTCTGCATCAGTCTGAATAGTGTTGTTTTTCCACAACCGATTGGTCCACTTAAAAGAATTCCTTTGCTGAGGTCGATGTTCATTTTTTCTGCAACCAATTCATCTTCCAGAAACCACGCAAGGATTCCGAAGATAATTCCGCGTTCGTTTTCCGGAATGTGAAATCTTTTTCCTAAAAGTTTTTCTCCGTTCTGAACGAGTTGAGAAACTACTTTTTGGTAATCGTAAGACATTTCTATTACTTCGGTTGGGAGTTTCATTAGTGGTGGTGATTTTTATAATTTTTCCTGATAAGACTTGTTGGTGGAAGCGCTGAGGTGATTGGGCTTGAGATTCTTCACTTCGTTCAGAATGACCGTTTTTGCATTACTTTGAAACTTTTTAGCATTCAAAAGCCAATTTCTTGCGGCTGCCTGCCAGTTTTTCATTTTAGATTTTCCGCCGACCAGCCAGCCATTGCTTTCGTAATGGTTGAAGAATTTTTCTGCTTCTTCAGTTGGTGCCTCTTTTTCTGCGAAATACATTTTGATTTCGGAGATGTGGGGTTTCTTAAAATGAGATTCTTCGACTGTTCCGCTTTGCTCCACGCTCAGAATAACATCATTTTTGTTTTCTCTTCTTTCTTGTTCAAAAAGTGAATTGGTTTCGGGTGAGGTTACAATAGTTTTATTGTTTAATATATTTGTATTGTTTATAGAAGGTATCAATGCTTGTCTATTACCTGTTTCGATTTTGACACGAGAGTTGTTCATTTCTTGTTTAATGGTTGTTTGTTTTTTGCTGTGCTTCCTATTCAATTGCTGAACTTCTAAATTTTCAAAATTGTAGAGATTTACCAAACTTCCTTTATACGGATTGAACGACGGAATGTATTCGATATAGCCAAAGTTTTGAAGTTCTTTGATGCATTTGTGATACGTTCCTAAGGCTGAGATTTTGCTTAACCTCATCATTTCGTTTCTGGAAATGCTAATCGGGTTTTGGAAGTGATTGATATTCCAGAACTGAAATAATGCTAAATACAAGCTGATATGTGTAGGGTTCAGGCGTTCATCCTGTTGGATTTTGTCGTAGAAGCCTGTGAGGTGGCGAATGTAGTTCATTAGTTGATGGTTGTAGGTTGGGTTGATCGGTGATGGGGATTCCTTGTTCCTGGGAATGACATTATTTTTCATTGAAGAGCTTTTCTATATCCTGATAGTTGTAGTAGATTGTTCCGCCAACTTTGGAGTATCGTAATGTTCCATTTATACGGAGGTTTTGCAGAGTTCCGGAGGAAATTTTCAGAAGTGCTTTGACTTCTGAAGAACGAAGCCACAGTTTTTGTTCTGAAGTTTTGATGTGAAATAGGTTCTTAATCTCTTCCAATAATTCCGTTTTGAATTCCTGAAGATCTTCTTTGGTGATGATGCTGACTGCCATAATTTTAGTTTTAAGATTATGGCTTCAAAATTGTGTGTTTTAAATAGAACTTTTTCAGAAGGTTTACCGAAGTTCTGAAAGATTTTTATTGAAAATATTGTAAAATCTATTATTTATGGGAGTTCATCAGCATCATCCATTTTCCGTATCAGAACTTCTTTTAAAAAATCCAGAAATTTTGTTCTTGCGTTTTTCCTTTCCCGCAACTCAAGGAAACTTCTGTGATATTGCCCAAGGTCTATATTAAACATTTTCTCAAATAAATCTACCGTTGCATTAAGCTCTAATTGTCCGTGGTTAAGCACTCCTGAGGCATTTAAGGCATAAAGTAATTCTATGAGTGACACTTTGGTTCCAGTCCAATATACTGCTGATTTTGGCAGAACTTCTGACTGACTTCTGTTTTCTTTTCTGTCGAGGTTAAATAGCTGGTCTTCCAGATATACCTGAATAAGGTCGTTCGCCAATATTTTAGCCACTTTGAAGTCGTGAGAAGTACAAAAATCTAAATCGGCTTCGAAATAGAAACTATCCAAACTCTGTTTGATATCGAATGTTCCCCGTAAGAAATATTTGTAATCCAGATACGTGCTTCCGGTTCTATAATACTTGTAAAAATCCAGATTGTTATCGAAAAAACGTTTGAGCTTTGCCAGCTCATTATTATAATATTTCTTTACAATACGCACGCCTCCATAAGGTTTTTTGGTCTCTATTTTGTAAACCGTATTATAATAAACTCTTTTTGAGGTAAACTGTGGTTTGATTTCTTTAAAAAATAAAATTTCATCTTGTTCTGATCTAAAAGTATATTTTGATGTAAGCTTTTTCAGCTTGCTTATAGACTCAATACAAATCTCTAAGGCTTTCTCACTTTTGAGAACTACATTGTCTGTTTCGAGATCAATGAAATGTAACTGTTCATTAAGATTATTCAGTAATGTATGAGTTCGATTTATCATTTATTATTTAATTAAAAAAGGAGGCCTAGCTTGCCTCCTCATATTAAACCAAAAATATTTTTTACCATTCGGCTCCCATAGCAGAATCTATAAGACGATGATATAAATCAACATCTATGTAAATATTTTTGATAATTTATTACTGTAAAAAACTACTGCAACTTTTGAATTTTAATCAGTTTTGTAAAATCTAAGCCTGTAGGCATATTAATATTTTGATAACTTGTAGGGTTGCCGATGGAAGAATCAGTACCCGCTACTTGTTCATTGGTAATATTTGGGCGATTAAGTACCAATCGTATTAAAGTACCTGCTGATAGCTCTCTCATAGAAATCGGAGTCGTTATTGGTACGTTCAAATCTGCACTGGAAGAATTGTATATCATTCTCATTCCTGTAATGCCGCTCCAAGTATTACCCCCGTCTATAGAGTATTGAATCTGTATATTAATTATTACTCTTTGATCCACAGTTAACGCCCCGTGCCCTTCTGTATCGTTCACATAGAATCGCCCTGGATTGAAACAGATTGTTCCTGAAAATTCATACAAACCGGACTGCAATAAAGTGAAATAACTCGTAGAGGAATCAAAAGATGATGCCTGATTAACAAGCGCATCAGAGCCCGTAAATGTTGCAACTACATTCGTACCAGGATTATTGTTGAGTACATCCGCAACATATTGATTTGTATTGGATTTAAAAAAAGTTACAGGTTTATCGGTATTAAACCTTGCCCATCTTCCGGCTGTTCCCTGTGTTTTATCAAAATAATAATACCCGATAGAGGTTACATTGGTAGTTTTATCTGTTACTCCGGATACCGCTTCCGTAACATACACAATCGCACCATCTTGCGCTGCTGTATATAATGCATCTTTTGCTTTAAGTTCTGAGCCTTTTAATCTTGGTGCAATAAAGCCGTCTGTTTTATTGCCATCATTTGGAGAAGCTATTACATCAAGTGTAGCCTTTGGATTTTCTGTATTGATACCAACTTGGCTGTATGATTTTATAGAAATTATAAAAACAAAGATTATTAATATTGTCTTTTTCATTGTGTGTTTATGTTGTAGGTTAAAAACTACCAGCAAACATACCGCTTGCTGGTAGTTAAATCATTTCTGTGTTTTTAGAATCGTTTATTTTTTTAGTAATTGATCGATTTGTTTTTGCTGTTGCTTAACAATATCTTTTAACTCATCAATCTGCTTTTGTTGTTCTATAGTGTGCAGATATAGTTCTTCCGCTTTTTCTAAAGCCTGAGTAGCCGTTGCTCCAATGTTAATTGAATATCCGTTCTCTGTTTTTTCTAATTCGTTAATGGAAGTTACACCCGGTAAATGATGGTTTTCTTTGATGAACTTTTCTGTTTCATATAAATTTGTAAACTTATAATTTGAATTCAATGTAGAATTTCCGGTATAATAATTTTGGAAAACATAATCAGGATAAGTGGATACACTACCATTAACGGAACCACCTGCATTAATTGCACCCGTTGAAGCAATTTTTCCATAGACCGTTAATGCTTCAGTCCCCAGTCTTACACTTTCTGAATTTGAAGGGTTAGCACCAATTACAACCCAGCCGTTCCCAAAAGAGTTATCGGTATTCATACCATAATACCCCGTTATAAGATTTACCCTATTTGTATAAGTTGTACCTTGTCCTACTTGAAATATAACATCACCTGGTGCATTGGCAGCCGTATTTGACCCTGTTGTATATCTATTAAAACGCCCTAACGATACGCCACTACGAGCGGCGGTTGCCGTTCCAATACCAATAGCTATACTATGAGTGAATGAAGCAGTAGCATTATTACCAAAAGCTAAAGAGTTATCCCCTGTTGCACTGGCTGAATTACCAGCCGCGATAGAATTTTTTCCAGAAGCTGTACTAGTATCACCAGCAAATACTATGGCATTAGATCCTGAGGCTGTATTATTGATTCCTCCTAGTACTACAGAATAATTTGCAGAAGCATTGTTGCCGCTACCACCTCCAATAAATGTTGATTCTCCACTTATTGTATTAAAGGCACCAAAAGCTGCAGCATTAACAGCAGCAGAAGTAGCAGTATTACTACCACCGTAAACAATTGTACTTTCTCCATTATTAATATTATTGGCACCACCTGTAAAAGACTGGTTATTAGCCGATTGGTTATTATATCCAGAGGCAAAGGAGTTTGTACCAGACGCTTTGTTTAATGTACCTCCTATTGCAGTGGCATTAACTCCAGATGCTGTTGTAGTATTACCTGTTGCTAAAGAAGCATCACCTGTTGCTTTATTTTTGCTACCTAATGCAACAGAACTTACTCCAGAAGAAGTGTTAGAATCTCCAATAGCTGTGGACTGCCAGTTGCTCGCTGTATTGCTCTGTCCAAAAGCAACCGAATTGCTACCTACCACACCAGACTGTGAAGATCCGCTTCTGATTGCACCTACGACATCTAACATCGTTGTATTTGTACTACTATATGCTGACGATTTACCAATTGCAACAGAAGCATTTTGAGAAATTGCCTGAGAATTAGTAGTTGCTGGAGTTGTGCTACCTTGCACAACCCAAGGTTCTTGGTAAGCAACAGCAGAACCAGTTGCGGAGATAGTTTTCAGTTGCCCTGTTGTAGCATCCGCTACCACTAATTTATCTGTATTTGCTCCAGCTACACCGTTAATATCTGTAACATAAGCTGAATTTGATAAAGTACCGCCGTATACTCTTAATGTTTCGTTATTAATTCTGGTTGGCATAGTATTAATATCTCCTCCTACAGCCAGCCATCCACCACCAGAACCAGTTGTTCCGTTAGTTCCTAAAAAGGTAGTTAATATGTTAAATCTTCGACCATCATCAGCTCCTGCACCAATTTGAAATATTGGATCTCCTGGCTGATTCTGACTGATATCAGCACTTGTAAATGTATTAACATTATAACGTCCGAACGTTGCTCCACTTCTCGCAGGAGCTACTGTACCTACCCCCATTGCAACGGCGTGGTTTCCAAATGCCTGAGCGCCATTCCCAAATGCAAATGCATATTGTCCAGATGCGACTGCACCGTTCCCTCCGCCTGCAAAAGATTGTGCTCCACTTGCTGTCGTATTATTACCTGTTGCAAATGACTCTGCTCCCGTTGCCTTAGCGCCATTACCAAAAGCTGCAGAGTTAATTCCTACGACACCTGATTGACCTGTACCTCCACGCACAGCACCAGCAACATCTAACATAGTTTGAATTGTACTATTATATGCTGTTGATTTGCCAATTGCAACCGATGCATTTTGAGAAATTGCCTGTGAGTTTGTAGTTGCAGGTGTTGTACCACCTTGTACAACCCAGGGTTCTTGGTAAGTAATGGTTGTTGGATTTGCTATTTTCATCCAACGCCCATTTGTCCCCTGTGTTTTATCAAAATAATAATAACCGATAGATGTTACATTACTTGTTCTGTCAGTTGGAGTATCCGAAGATCCGAATTCCTGTGTTACATATACAAGAGCCGCATCCTGATCTGCATTGAAGTTTCCACCTGCATTTCTTAGCTGTACAGCAGTAACTCTTGGAGCAATAATACCGAAAGGTCTGCCAGTATCATTTGCCTGTACATCCAACGTAGCTTTTGGAGAATTTGTTCTAATCCCAATATCTCCTGTCTGATATAAATTTTGGGTATTGGTTGTTGCAGGTGTACCATCCGCAACATTATTCCAAGGTTCCTGATATATCCCAGCTGCCGATGGATTTGCTATTTTCATCCAACGACCAGCTGTACCTTGTGTTTTATCAAAATAATAGTAACCAATAGATGTAACATTAGTCGTTTTATCTGTTACTCCGGATACAGCCTCCGTAACATATACAATTGCACCTTCTTGCGCAGTGGTATATAATGCGTCCTTAGCTTTAAGTTCTGAGCCTTTCAGACGCGGTGCGATAAATCCATCTATCCTTGTAGCGTTGGATGGAGATGCCACCACATCTAAAGTTGCTGCAGGAGTAGAGGTATTAATCCCAACTCTGCCCTCTTGGGCATAAGCAGTTCCCGAAATTGTAAGAAATATAGCTGCAATAAATATTTTTGTAGTATTTTTTTTCATTATTGAATGTTTAAATTTTTGAATTGAAGCATAGAAATCCCTGCTTCTCTATTTTTTTCATTTTTTAAAGAAGAAATATTGTCCCGTTTTGGACATTATCTGATATTTTAGATTACATAAGGAGGAGGACGAATAGGGTAAGAAAATCTGTATTCGGAAATTTTGAATTTTTCCAGATTAAGGATATATTCAAAACTTCTATAAGAATGAATATATACTGTTATGTATTTCTGTATTACTCCAAATGTAGAACCATTTGAAGACGGAATTATCAAATTTTGTCCAGTATTATTGTTAAGATTAAAAGATGTGGAATTATCCAAAGGTTTATAAACAATAGAATAATTTTGTGATTTCTGTTCTTTGTCTTTGGAAATTTCAGATGTTTGAACTCTCTTCTTATGCAATATGACAAATCGAGATTTATCGGTTTTAAGAAGACTATCCTTTAGAGAGGATGATTTAATAACTCCACTTTTTGCAACAAAAAACTGATTAGAAATATCACCAATAATATTGATACTGGAATTTTTAGAAATAAAAATAATAGCTGAATCGCCAACATAGACTTGAGCAACAGAATACTGAAAACAAAAACAGACCACAAAAAACATCTTGTAATAGATGTCTTTTATGATCCGAAATGCATTTATAGAAATATTCACCACTTTTGTTTATGTGGTGCAAAAGTACCAACCTGACTAAATTTTGACTAACTAAAGGGTATCTGTTTTCGGGAATAATGACACAATATAAGTATTAAACAACTATATAACAATCCTTTTCATTTTTTATCTCGCTTGGTTTTTGATAGTTTTGAAATGAATTCGGAAGGAGATATTCCTGTTTCATTTTTAAAAATTTGTGCAAAGCGGCTATGTGTAGAAAATCCACTTAACTCTGAAAGATAATTGATCTTATAGTTTAGATACTCAGGATTTGCATATAATTTTTCGATTATGAATTTTATTTTGAGACTATTGATGTAATCATTAAAACTCTTTTTCCTGTGTTTTTTCAAAATATAATTAGCATATTTAGAATTAGTTTCCAAAATTGCAGTGAAATTAGAAATGGTAAAATTCTTATTCGTAAACTCTATACCTTTCTCGAATTCTATCATTTTTGAAAGCAATTCAGCCTCTTTTTCTTTAGACATAATTCTATTTAAAGAAGGCTTTTCTTCGGTAACGACACTATAATTATCACTATTCTTAAAATTAGTTTTAATTTCTTTTGGTTCATTATTCTGCTCCAAGCTGCTAATTATTTTTTCAAATTTTGTCTGTAATTTTTTTTCTCCTTTCTTGTATTTATAATTGAGGAACAAAATTATTATTGATAAAATTATTATAATTACAATAAGCAGTTTAAGTCTGAATTTTTGTTTTAGCTTATTGTTGTATTCAATTTCAGACTCTTTTGTAACAATAGTCGAGATATCTTTACTAAATTTTTTTTTCTGTTCTATATAATCATTGATTATGTTTTTATATTTTTTCGGATCATCAATGCCATATCGTAACCTTTCTTCTAATATTTTGCTGTATAAATCTTTATTATTTCTTTTACTAACAGAGTTACCCGCCAAATCGAACCATTTTTTTGCCTGAGAAATATTATTTTGTTCTGCATAAATCATCCCTTTACATAAGTAAAATTCTTCTATATCTTGCATTTTACTTATATCCGGTATCTCTTTTAGATACTTTTCAGATATCTGAATACATCTTATAGCATCATTAATTTTTTTTGATTTTAAATAGTTGTATGCCAAAATATAATTCATCATTGCAATATTCATCACTTTTGCTATTGGAGTAGATTTTTGAGAATTAGTGACTATATCTAACATTTTCAGTCTATATGGAATTGCCTCTTTATACTTATCCTGCTCTTCTAAATCATAAGCAAATTCCTGATTAATCATAAAATCAGCATTTACTGTATCTAACTTTTTGCCAACTTGCTGGGCTTCTTCCCAACATTCCAAAGCTTTTGATTTCAAACCAATAATCTCATAAGCTTTTTTAAGGTTAAGATCTATAAGAAAAGTTGCGTAATAGTAGTTGCTTTCGTTTGCATATTTTCTTCCTTTCTCGAACAAAGGAATTGCTTCAGAATATTTTAATTGATTAAATCTAGCAAAACCCATATGACCATAAGCTCTTGCAAATTCTGCTTTTGTCTTAGCAAGAGATAGCATTTTTTTTCCATTATTGAAAGATTCTTCATAAGAACTGACATTTTTTTCCGCCAATTCTTTAATGTCTTCACTAGTGTCTTTGTATATATCAGAAGTCTGAGCTGAAGTAAAAATTGACGGGATGAAAAAAAATAGTATTAAAAGAAATTTCATCATTAATTTTTTTAAGGTGACAAATAGATGAATTTTAAAGTCAATCAACATCTTAAAAAGCATAGTGTTATATCTGTATTCCTGAATAATGACACTATTTCGATGTATTTAATTGTTGTTTTCGGGAATAACAATAAAAATTTTTAACAAAATGTATTAAATGATTTTATTTTTTTGAATAGCGGTTTGAGAAAATTTCGCTTTTAATAATGCCATATCATCACTCACTTTCTTATCCAGAATCTTGGCATAATGTTGTGTGGTTTTAATGCTTTTGTGCCCCAGCATTTTACTTACGCTTTCTATAGGGACTCCATTAGAAAGTGTAACCGTAGTGGCAAATGTATGTCTTGCGATATGAAAAGTAAGTTCTTTAGATATTTCGCACAAATCAGCAATTTCTTTGAGATAAGCATTCATTTTCTGATTGCTGAGAACAGGAAGTAGCTTTCCAGAAATGACACACATCGGATGTTTTTCATATTTCTTAATAATATCTTCAGCAATCGGAAGCAAAGGTATATGAGAGGCTATTTTTGTTTTCTGACGAGCTGTAAAAATCCATTTATTGCCATCAATACCGATTCCGATATTGTCTTTTGTAAGATTCCAAGCATCAATGAACGAGAGACCCGTATAACAGCTAAAAATAAAGACATCACGAACCAAAGCGATTCGCTCTACCTTCAATTCTTTGTTTTGCAAGCGTGATAATTCTTCTTCATCCAAAAACCCTCTGTTTACTTCAACGAATTTGGAATTGTATCCTAAAAATGGATCGTGAAGTATCCATTTATTTGCAAGACATATCCTGATAATTTTGCCAAAATTTTTGACATATTTAACTGCCGAATTGTTAGCACAGGATTTTTCTGTTCTCAGAAAAAATTCAAAATCATAAATGAAGGCGTGGTCTATTTCTGTAATCTCAAAATCCGAAACATTAAACTTCCATTTCAGAAATTCCTTGATATGGCTAAGACAGGTTTTATATCGAGTCAACGTTCCTTTTGCAAATTCTTTTCCCAGCAATGCTTCCATTCTGTTATTATGCTCCTGAAAAATCGGAATAAGCATTCGGTTTCTTTCATCAATTCCCAACAGGATATTTTTGATAACCTCTCCATTAACTTCTTTACCGGAATGGATGAGGTCTTTCTGAATTTCGTAGATTCTAGATTTGAGTATATCCAAATAGGTATTAAGCTTTCTGGATTCTTCAGAATTACCTTTCATTTTGTTTTGTTCGGAACTCCATTTATGAGTTTCAACAAATCTTTTGATGCTAAATTCTGTTCTTTTGCTGTCAACTGTTACACGTAAATAGATTGGAGATTTCCCTTGAGATGTTGTTTTTGCTCTTTTGATATAAAAGAGAATTGAAAGCTTTGTGTTCATAGTGGTGACTTATAGGTTAAAAATAATTATGTTGTTTTTTACCTACAAGATGTTCAATTCGTAAACGCCCTATTGAATGGCTTTAAGAGAGATTTGGTGTCCCTTTTTTTTGGAAATTCGGTGTCTTTTTTATTTAGGGGCACCTCTTTTTTGAGTTTGATTTTTCATTCCAAAAAAATGTCCTAAAATCCAGACTGAAATTCTAAAAAAAATAGGTGTCCCTTTTTTCCAAAAAATTTAGAGACCCCGAATTTGCCCCCTTTTTTTTGAAAATATTTACCAAAATCTGCAATTTGAGCAAAAAGAAAAACCCTTTAAATCACAGGATTTAAAGGGTTTTGTAATAATTTGCATTTCTGCTTGCGATCCGGACGGGACTCGAACCCGCGACCTCCGCCGTGACAGGGCGGCATTCTAACCAACTGAACTACCGGATCAATTTTTTCTAAGCAAAAATTGTAAAGCTTATGCGATCCGGACGGGACTTGTTCTTATTTGAAAAACTCCCTGCCGACGCGCTTTATATCGTTCTCTTATTTTTAGGTCACCGAATAGGTCACTTTTTTAAACAAGATTAAGATTGTTTGTTTTTACTGGTGCAAATATAGGTCTTTTTTTATTTTTTGCAAATTATTTTACCAAATCTCACGAAAAATCATTGTAAATACAAGAGTCTCAGATATAAAATTCTTAAATATTTATACTACTCAATTAAATTATATTGATTCTAAAATTCATTAGTAGTTATTTAAGCCAAATTAACAACCCCACATCTGGATCATCTTGCTAAATATACAATAAAAATTGGATAATTCTGTCGGCATATATTAATAGAATTCTTCCATAAAATCTCTTCTTTGCTCATATTCAATATCCTGTCTCTTCCAAATGATTTTTTGCTCAAAGTGATCAATATGTTCAGAGTATTCTAAAATATCGGGCAAGGTATTTATCATTTTAATAATGTCCTGATAAAATTCAATTTTCTTTTGAATTATTGACACCCTACTACCCGACCAACTTTCTGTTCTTCCAAAATTAATTCTCTTAGTTACATCAATATTTTTATTAACAAGAAGAAATTCTTTGAAATAATCTAAGAACCAAGTGTTGAAATTATGGTAAACCACTTCAGAAAGTATCAGTAATACTTTTTCATTATCGTTATGTTTCCGAATAAGATTTAAAATTAGAGATTTCATTTTTTCCGTAGCATCTTCATTAGCACTTCTATATCTAAATAGCGAATAAACATCCTCTTCTAGTAAAAAAGTGAATTGCTCTTTTTCTAATGCTGTTAATAATAAATCTTCAATAAGTTCTGCATATTCCTCATATTCCCATAATGCACTTGTATTGATATTTTCCAATCTAATTTTTGAGGAATAACTTAATCCAATTTTACCATTCTTTAAACTTTCATTTAGGAAGTTATGATCAATATCTAAAATCGCTTTTAATTCTTTACCATTATAATCAAAATGCGGATCTATTTGATATTGAGACCAAAACACATCTTTTAAGAGTTGTACATGATTAGTAAAAAAGGAAGCGCATTCTTCGCAAAAGTGAAATCCAAAATCGCATCTGGTTTGGCGTCGATTTTCAAAAATTATATTCGTTAGGTAAGTTATAATATTATGATTTTCTAGCTTACGTTTCCCAATTTTGTATCTATTAAACACATTATCATATTTCAGATAATCTAGCATCCGAGGAATGTATAAATATTCATTTTTACTTTGGAAAACCTGTATTAATATATTTAAGAATGACTCATTGACTTGTTCATCTGGTATCATTGTTACCAATACAGATTCCCAATATGGTTTCCCTTTGAAATCATATTCATTCATTAGATTTAAAAGTTCATTTGCTGTCATAATCTTTTCAATCATAGTTACATTCATAACAAATGCACGTAAAGGATAGGATACTTTACCACTAAAAAACAATCTTAATGCACTTTCAAATTCTGATTTGCTTTTCCGTGCAATTGTAAAATAAATATCGGTAATTGCACCTTCTATATGCCACGCATTACTATCTTTTTGCTGATTATAAAGCTCATCAACATTTAAAAAAAAGTTCTCTTGGTTCTGCCAATCATTCTCATTGACAAACTTTTCAAATTCTTGTCTTTTTTCCTTTTCACATTCCTCAATTGATTTATCTCGTCTATATTCCCAACTCGGCGTTATAAATTTTGAAAGTTTTATAATGTCAGATTCAATAAATCCATTCCAACTATCTGGGTAATCTCCACCAGCATCCTTCAAATGCTTGGCAAGAACATTAACAAACTTACAATGAGCATACTGATTATTATCTAGTCTCTCCTTAAACTACCTATAATTTACTGATTATTAGTATTTTGGGTTTAAATAGCTTGTTTTTTATTGCAAGAATTTGTATCTTAGAGCTTTAAAACCTTGCAAATATGTTGGGGAAAAATCCAGAAAAGAAGCCAGAATTATTCCGCCCAATGTTGGTGGATTTTATTGACCACG
>APMI01000439.1_pt1 | contig 66844 bp, 48 predicted proteins | sample 667938 | NCBI WGS metagenome assembly APMI01 (sample SAMN01084076, study PRJNA167559) | wastewater metagenome | biome: Wastewater | place: Denmark: Ejby Moelle, Odense | collected 2011-11-28
AATAATGGAAACACTATCTAAAGTTAAGACCTTATCGGTAAACTTTTTGCTGACGATTTACATCGTTAACCTTGCACAGATTGATGGCGTTGAACTAACCCCGGAGAACGTATTTAATTATGAAATCCTGAATAATACAGGTAGTAGTAAGGATGTTACTATCCAGGGTAGTATTCAATATCGTAATTCGGCACTCAAGGCAAGTTATAGCCTGAACATTCGCTTACAACCGGGCAATAACCCGATTGGTAAAGAAAGGGGAAATTCTGCTATCTGGAGTTTTTCAGATAATGGATTAAAGGAATTATTCAACGATTATGGTAAACTGCCTCAGGGAACGTATGAATATTGTGTAACTGTATCACTAAAGACCATCAATCCTGAATATGATGCAGGCGAGCCAATCAGTGAATGTACGTATCAGACCGTGAATGATATTTTTCTCATCAACCTGATAGAGCCGGAAAACAATGCAAAACTATATGAGTTGAACCCCATGTTCTCTTGGGTAGTGAACTATCCGTTTGCTAGCCAGTTAACCTATCGCATCAGGATAGCACAAGTGAAAGAAGGGCAGAATAATGAAAATGCAATTAACAGGAACAATCCTGTGTACCAGGATAATCAGGTGATGTCAACCAGCATGATCTATCCTGCAACAGCAAAACCACTGGTAAAATTCCAACCCTACGCCTGGACAGTAGATGCTTACTACAAAGGTATACTCTTAGGCGGTGCAGAAGCGTGGCGGTTTACCATCATTGAAGACAGTTTATTGACAGAAACAAGGATCAATAGATCGTATTACGATTTTGCAAGCCATAATGGGGATACTCGCCTGAATATAGCAGGGGACCTAAAGCTCAAGTATAATGTTGATGGGACAAACGATACGTTGAAATTGAAAATTATTGACGAGGGGAACAACACTATACCATTGAATAAAAATGTGCTACCACTTAGAAATGGCATCAACTGGATAGACATCCCATTTGATGAACGTGCTAGTTTAAAACATAATACCAATTACACAGTAATACTCAGGAATAAATCAGATAAAGAATTTATTGTACCAATTAAATATCTCAACCCATTATTTGTCAAATGAGAAGTATCAAACTATTCAGTGATAAAGTACTGCTGTACTTAGTGTCAATATTGTTATTAGGAATTGTTGTTTTGGAAGTAAAAGAGAAATTTTTCGATAAGAAAATATCATATGTTGATATCAGTCAGTTAGTTGAAAATTATAAACTTAAAAAGGATTTAGAAGGCTTGGCGACAAACAATTTGTATGCTATTAAGAATGTGATTGATAGTCTGTCAGCTATAAAAAAAGTCAATCCAGCAGATAGCGGTCAACTGTCTCACCAAATTGAAAATGCTCAACAAGCTTTCCAGCAATACTATAGCCAATCTAATCAAGAGATAACTAAAAAGATATGGGAACGATTAAATCCCATAATAAATGATTTTGGTAAAGAGAAAGGATATCAAATAATCATTGGCGCAACCGGTACGGGAGCGCTCTTGTATGCAGATAAATCCCATGATGTTACGGAAGAACTAACTAAGTATGTAAATGATAAGTATGAAAAAGCTAAATAAATCAGTGTCGGTATTGATGTTGTTGATTTTGCTTTCATGCAATGGGGTAAAGCAATTGAATATGAAGGATTATTTGAACTACATGGAAGATGCAGATAACGGATATGTTCAGACGGTAGAAACAGACAAAATTAACTATAGTATTCAATTCGCTTCACCGGAGTATGTTTTGTGCAAAGAGTTATCAGGCCAAAGTACAAGTAACGATTCATTTGCAAAAGCTAGATTAAACGAACTAGAAGGTTATTCTTTTTTTCTGATAAAAATAGAGTTAAAGGACGGCTATAAATCAGTGCTTGAAAAACAGCAAAGAGATATGGACGTAAGCAGGATGACGGCATACTATCAGAATTTTGCACTAAATGATATAACAGTTACGGCAGATGGCGCAGAACTAGTGCCCCAAACGTATCATTTTGAGGATAATTATGGAGTCGCACCTTTCAATACCATCGTTGTGGGCTATAAACATAGTTTGAAGGATAAAGCGGAACTCACTTTTAACGACAAATACAACAATATCCCATTAATAAAAGCGGCATATTCAAAAGAACTTCTTACGGGTATGCCTAAATTGAAAATTTAATATTATTTGCTATGAAAAAATACCTTACCAAACTCACCGCAAACGTCTTGTTGCTTTCTCTGGGATATCAGTTGGTATTCCCATTAAGGGCTTTGGCATTAACATCCGGTCCTACAACACCTGAAGTACAAAGTTTTGAGCCCGTAGGTACAACTCAGATGGTAGATATGTTTACCGGTGATTTTACCTACAATATTCCGTTGATGGATGTTGAAGGTTTTCCTATAAATATTTCATACCATGGTGGTATTAACGTAGAACAGGAAGCTAGTTGGGTGGGCCTCGGTTGGAATATTAATCCCGGCGAAATAAACAGGACTGTACGTGGCTTGCCTGATGACTTTAATGGGGAGACTATTGAAAAGACATTGAATATAGCAGATGAGGTAAACTATAAAGTCGGTACCGGTATCTCAGCCTCATTAGAAGCCTTTGGTTTTAATACCAGCCAATACGGTGTTGGGTTGACGCTTGGTGTTGGTGTATATGTTGGTTATAGTAATTATAGGGGATTGAACGCAGGTGGTAATCTCGGTGTTACAGTATCTGTACCATATGTTAGTGCAGGGGTGGATGTTGGCGTCGGTTCTCAATCGGGCGCAGATATTGATTTCAATGCAAGCTTAAGTGCTTCTCAGAAAGTATCAGATGATGTTGGTGTTGGTATTGGTGTTTCTGGTGGTACCGGGTTTAACTCAAGAACAGGTTTAAAAGATTTTTCTTTTGGGATAAGCGCAAGCGCATCCAAAGCTTATGCCAAATCAATAACAACTGAAAATGAAAAAGGAGAAAAAGTAACTAAAACAAGTGTTCATAGTCAGAATATTGCTGGTGCTTCATTTGGGAGTTCAATTCCAATCGGGATGCAAAACTATGTGCCTGTAATAACCAACGCAAGTACGCAAAAAACATTCCAGTTCCAGGCACGTTTTGGTGGTGAGGTGTTTTACGTATTCCCGAATATGCAGTTGAGTGTAATGAAAAGCACGCTTTCTTATGATAAGGATGGTTCCAGACCGGGATACGGATACATGTTTGCAGAGAATGCAACTGAAGAAGGCATCATGGATTTCAGTAGAGAAAAAGATGGGTATTATAATAATACACTGAAAAATCTACCTCTTACGTCAATGACATATGATATCTACGCTGTAAGTGGTCAGGGTACGGGTGGTATGTTCAGGCCATTCAGGAATGATATAGGTACTGTGTACGATCCTAAAGTAGCACCTCCTAAGAGTACTACCTACGATTTGAAGCTGGAAGCAGGACTAGGTAATTTATTTGAAATTGGTACAGACCTTACCTACTATGACAATGAGAATAGGTCAGGAGCTTGGAAGAGGCTCCCATTCCGTGGTGGTGAGGCCGGAAGTATGTACGAGAAATTTTATTTCAAGCAGGCAGGAGAACTAACATATAACCTTCAAAATCATACTACCAGTCTTTTTAATAATGAACCGGTGTACCTTTCAGAAAACGAAAATACTCTAAAGGGAAAATCTAAAAATGCTGTCGGCTCAATGCCATCTAAGTTTGGTAATAGCCATATTTATACTGGTACTAATACAGATAGAACTACCCGTGCAAATCTGCTTTCATACATTACAGGTGAAGATGCAGATATTACAGATGTAGCACAAACAAAAAAAGTGATCGGATATACTGGTGATGTAGCTACATTTTACAATCCCACAGTAAATCAATATGACAGGCACGGTACGGCAAGTGATAAAGTAAAGAAACACCACCCCAATGAATTTACACAAACACTGCCTGATGGCAGAAGGTATGTATATGGCATACCGGCTGTAAACCACGTAACTAAAGAAGTTTCCTTTGCTGTAAATGGTGGCGGTGCAGATATGAATACCGGATTGGTAACTATTAATAGACCTAGTGGTAAACACGATGATTCTAAAGATAATGACGTTGGTAAAGAAAAGTTCTATTCTTATACAGGTACTCCCGCATACACGTATAGTTATCTACTTACATCAATTCTGTCTAATGATTATGTAGATGTATTGGGAGATGGTCCGACAGACGATGATTTGGGTGCATTTACTAAGATAAACTATACTAAATGGGATGAAGATTACAGATGGAGGGCTCCATATCCAAACGATAAGGCACAGTACAATCCAGGTTTCTGGTCTGATCCGCATGATGATAAGGGTAGTTATATAATGGGTTCTAAAGACATATGGCACGTACGATCTATTGAGACAAAAAACTATGTAGCAGAATTCTATGTTTCTCGCAGAGCGGATGCTAAAGGCTCAAGCGAAGCTATTTTGCCTTCCGGCAGCACAATAGATGTATTATCTAAATACAGTTCAACTAAGAATAGTGGTATCAATGGAGGACAGTCTTATTCATATAAGCTAGATTCAATTAGATTATACAATAAGCAAGACCGCTATACGAATGAAAATAATGCAACCCCGATTAAAACAGTAGTATTCAGATACTCGTACAGATTGTGTAAAGGAGTTCCGAATTATGATAATGCGATTGACAATAATACCACAGTATATCCGGAGCAGACAGGTAAATTAACACTAGAACGTATTTATATTAAATATGGAAATTCTGAGAAGAACCTATTAAGCCCTTATGTATTTACCTATTCAAGTTCTAATCCATCATATAATTTTGCTTGCAAAGACAGGTGGGGTACATACAAGCCCAATAATTCATCTCTTCCAAATTTTGAATACCCATACGTAGATCAGTCTGCAACTGATAACGATGCAAACGCCTCAGCATGGAGTCTTACTGATATTAAACTCCCATCGGGAGGTAAGATTCATGTGGAGTACGAGAGTGATGATTATTCTTATGTGCAGGATAGGCGATCAATGGAGATGTTTAAGGTGGAAGGCGTTGGTAATTCTGAATCGCTTGAAACAAAGAACAGGTTGTATGAAGATGTCGAAAGAGTAAATAACTATGTGTATTTCAAAAGACGTAAATCAAAGGAAAACAACAGTCTCTCCTTAAAAGATAATTATCTGGAAGGAGCAACATATTTATACTACAGTTTCAGTTTAGATATCTCAGGCAAGGGTAAATATGAGAATATAAAAGGCTATGCAAAAATTGAAAGTGTAGGTGCTTGTCCTAATAACGATGACTATGGTTATGTGAAGTTAGTAAAAGAGCGACCAGGAGAAAACAGTCCTCACCGTTTGCACCCGGCCACGATATATGGGTTGAATGTAGGTAGGGCTTATATACCACAAGTGATATACCCTGGTTTTGACGGGGATGGGAAAAGTGCTATTCAGGTAATGAACGGACTGAAAGGTGCGGCCGGTGAATTGTTAAGCATCAAACAAGATCCTATTGTAAGATTTGTTGAAAGAGATAAGAAAGGGAGAAATATAAAAATTGAAAAATCATGGGTGAGGTTGTATGTGCCGGGATTAACTAAAAAAGGTGGGGGACTCAGGGTTAAAGAGCTGACATTGAACGATTCATGGAATGAGTTGACCAATAGTCCTAATAGTGCCACGTATGGAAAGAAATACGATTACACAATCTGGGATTCCAAATGGAATAGGAATGTGAGTAGTGGTGTTGCAAGTTATGAACCAACGGTAGGTGGAGATGAGAATCCTTTCAGGTTACCGGTACATTATACGACTGATGGACAAAGAGGGCTGCCGGCAAAAGAATTTTTTCAGGAAGAGCCGTTTGGTGAGAGCTTTTTCCCGTCGCCATTGGTAGGTTATAGTAAGGTTACCGTCAAGAGTATACATGCAGATGATAATTCGCGTTCGTCGCAGTCTGTTGAAGAGCAGATATTCTATACGGCTAAGGATTTTCCTATAGTTGTTGACTATACTGAAAAGGATGAGTTACCAACCATCAAGACTAAAAAACTCCGAAAGAAGTATGAAGAGGTTACTGTTTTGCAAGGGTATGTCTTGCGTTTTAATGATATGCATGGCAAGCTCAGGAAAAAGAGTACTTATGTTTTAAGAACGGATGGCGCAACCAGTAAAATGGTGCCGGTTTCATCAATGACATACAATTACCATACAGATGCTAAGGGTCAATTGAATAATGTCGTGAACGCGCTTGTAAGGGAAAGAGGTACGGATAAAAACTATACCATCAGACCGGTGAAATTAGGCGAGGAAATGGATTTCTCCGTAGATAGCAGGGAAAGGTATATCAGGAATTATTCGAGGAATATTGATATTAATGTAAATCTTGTATTGTTTGGTATTTTTCCTGTACCGATACCAACAGCATTTTTCCCGGACAAAGAGGATCAAGTTCTTTTCCATTCGTTGGTGTCAACAAAGATAATTCAGCAGTATGGTATCGTTAAGTCTGTGGAAAGCTATGAAGACGGAGCAAAAGTTGTACTTGAAAATGTCTTGTATGATAGTGAAACCGGTGGTGTTATTTTAACAAAATCTAATACCCCTTATGCTAATAATACCTATGATCTTAAGTACCCAGCATATTTGGCATATCGGGGTATGCAACCGAGCTACAGAAATATGGGATATGAAGAGAATGGCGTGAGGTTAGAAATAATTGACCACCTTGACTATGCATCATATTACGGAAGGTTGTTTGTAGATAATAAGAAATTTCATCCCGGCGATGAATTACTCCTGACATATAAAACAAGTTCTACTTCTCCTACGTATGAACAAAAAGTTTGGGTTATGGAAGGAGAAGGTGCTTATGGATATCATGAGTTTGATACGCCATACATATATCGCGAACCATTCCCACGGACAAAAAACATAAATTTCGCGTTACAGCCATATGATGAAATACCTTCATCAAGCTTTGTCGAAGTTGTGCCTAGGGCAATAAAGGATGCATCCGGTAATATAAAATGGGCTGGTGGGCTGACAGAAGGAAGCTCTATAACAGATGTACATGTAAAAGTTCTCAGGTCGGGTTATCGTAACAACCTCGATCAGTTTGTACAACAAACAACATTGACAGAAAATCCTAATACAGGGACTGTAAGTGCATTATTTGGAGGGTCATCTGCATTCGATAAAGTTCTGAATGTATCAACAACTGTATATTCTGATGTAGCAGCTCCGTTTGGATCTAGATATGGAGATAGTATATCTCAAACATACAGTGTACCCTCATCAACCGACCCATACTATCCGAGTATATTCCCTGTTAATAATATAGACGGGAATATGAAAGAAATGAATAGGTATGTTATTGGATACAAAGGTAATTATAGGCCTGTTGCGAATTACGTATATAAAGCCAATAGGGATTATAGTAATAATAGTATTAAGTATGATGGAACCTTCAGTATAAAAGATAATCCTATGTGGAATTATTCAACATCCACATATTATCCATGGGAGAATATATTTATTCTAAGTACTACAATATATAACTGGGTTGAAAAATCAAGAATTACAAAAAATGATGTGTTTGGTAATTCTATTGAAGAAAAAGATGCTGCAGGTAAATATACTTCTGCACAGTATGGATATAATAAAACTTTGCCGGTAGCTGTCGCATCGAACGTCAGACAAAAAGGCTTCTGTTTTGATGGATTTGAAGATTATAATATCCTCATACCGAAGTACCTGAAATCTCAATACATTGGTACTTGGTATTATCACTCACCATTTGCTAAACTGTTTAGCAGTTCAACAGGTCCAATTACAAGGTATAATCAGGAGTATGTCAGGAATGTATTGACAGCTAGTTCAGGACAATCTATAACAAGTGCGGCGAGTCATACGGGATCATACTCGTTCATATCTTCCTCTACAAACACGTACACCTTGCCTGTAAAAAATCCGACAAAAGAAGTTGCCGAAGCAGGCTATATGCACGAGATGAACGATTTCAGGAATGTAAAAGAATTCTCTCTAGATAGTAACAGGAAGTACGTTTTGAGTTTGTGGTTTAAACCTACAACCAGTTCTTCGCCAAGCTCTATAGCTCAGTCCTTCGGGTTGAATATCGGCTACCTAAGTGGTTTAGTAGTTACAAATTTCAGCTTGAAAACACAAAATATCAACGGATGGTACAAAGCTGAGTGTGTTATCGATTTAAGGCAACAGGCTAGCCATGTCGATATCATTATGCCTGCAAATGTGTACATAGATGATATTCGGTTTGTGCCAATTGATGCTACAATGAAATCATTTGTGTACCACCCGGTTTCCTACAAGTTGGCTGCACAGCTTGATGAAAACAATTTTGCAACATTCTATGAATATGACCAGGAAGGATTATTGGTCAGAACGAAAAAAGAAACGGAGAAAGGCATATTAACTATTAGTGAAAACAGACGTGCAAATTCTAAAAAACCTTAAACATGAATAACTGGCACAAAGTATTTATAACCGTGATACTGGCTATTTTATCAGTTAGTGATTGTTATGGTAATAATAAATTGCTTGAAATATTAGCAAACCTTAAAAAGGTTAAGAACACTAATGATATCAGCTACTCATATAAAGTTTATATGAGAAACTATAAAAGTGGTAGAAACGAGGATAGTATATGTGGTAAAATAGTAAAGTCTGCTGATGGCTATCTGGATAGTAATAACTCGTTTCTTACGATAATAGACAAAGAAAGTTATGTGAAAGTCGATTTCCTCAACAAAGAATTATTTGCATTCAGACTGGCAGATTACAAAAAAAAGCTTGGTGATGATATAAAGTATAACAGGCCATTTATCATGGATGTTTCTGATTCAATGATTTTAAAGCATGGCAGACTGTTGTCCGATATTTCTGCTAACGGCAATTACATTGTAGAGATAAACTTCAAGACTACTGATTTATCGAAAATAATAGTAGAGTTCAGCAAAAGAGATTACAGCATTGTATCCATGAAAATGGAGGTCATAGAAAAAGATAAGTATGCCACCCCTACTGGTTATGGTAAAGTATATGTGCTGACAAATATGAAATTCGGCAGTAGAGGACGCCCAATCGATACTTCAAAGTATTGTGTATTTGAAAATGGTGTAGCTAAGGCTGCGGGCAAGTACACTAAATATCAACTAATAACCTTAACCAAATAAAAACTCGGAAAACATGAACAGGATAATATTGATATTATGTTTTTGGGTGTTGTTACCTATTGCATCCTTTTGCCAGGATTTTCAGTTTCTTCCCCACGAAGAGAATGAGAAGCTATATAGTTATGATATTATAGCAAACGGGAGTTATAAGCCGAATAATAGTTATTCAGACTCTTTACCTATAGTAAAAAGTAATGAGTATGATGATTTAGTTGCAAACCCAAGCAGAACGGACTTTAGAATAAAAAGTGTTCAGAATTATGTGTTTGTAGGTGTTAACCACAATACAGATGTGGCAGTTGACACCGGGTATCATTATAAAGTGGAACTGACTATCAGGTACTATAATTATAATAATCCTCCCGGCCCTGAACCTAGTCCGAAGATAGTTACATTGGATTTGTCTTACAATCCGGATTCAGGCAAATCATATATTGATGCTAATATCTTTAAGTTAGATGCGGGTTATCACAAGTTGTTAGTTGAAGTGACGAAAATAACCGATACCAATAATAACATTATTAATCGTGACCAGCTTCCTAATAATTTTTACGTAATGTCTACGATATCTGTAGAGCGCTATGATAATCAGACATTCACTATTTACCCTTGGGGAACACTTGTAGATGGTGGCAGGACTTTGCGGATAAATTGGGGTACATCTACAAATTCAGGTTTAGGATGTACAAGCTCGGTTACAAGCAACGTGTATAAGCCAATAGAGTTTGAACTGGAATGGCAATATGTAGACGATTATAAACATAATATTTATAGTGGTTTAAACGGTTCCTCAAGTTATCTATTTACTTCTACAAGTGATATACCTTATGACTTTCGTAATAATAGCACACGCGTAAGGCTGACAAATAACAGTTACGATATACCTGTTATATACGAGCATGGAGCTATAGTGTACAGGATAAGAGCATTGAGGCCTGATTATAATGATAATTATAAAACAATGCTATATCATGCATGGAATATGTCAGATTATGGTACTGTAAATGCAGGAAGCAGTTGTAAAGCTATGTTGATAGTTCCGCACCATTCAGATAGTTTAAACTGGCAGTATACTGTGAATTTCGCTGAACAAGGGAAATATAAACATGTCATCAACTATTTTGATGGAGCACTTCATAACAGACAAACACAGACGAAGATTAATACGGATAACGATTATGTATTAACAATTGATAAAACACTGGATTATGAGGGAAGAGAATCCATAACTACATTACCTACACCTATATTGCAGCCATACTTACAATATAGGAGCGATGTATCCATAAACCATCAAACCAGTTCTCCGTATAAGGCCCAGGATTTCGATCTTTTGTCATGTTCATTGCCGGATTCAATAGCACCTTTTGCAGACAATTCTTTATCAAAAAAATATTATTCATCACTCAATAGTAATAAAACAGGGTATCAGAAGTTTGTTCCTGATGCTAAGGGTTATCCTTTTGTACAGAGTGTTTATTCGCCTGACAATAAGCTTATGTGGCAAGGCGGTGCAGGTCGTGAACTGCAACTCTGGAAAGGTAGGGGCACAAGATATGAGTATACCAGAGCCACGCAGCATGAACTTAATGCACTATTTGGCTCACAAGCAGGGAAATATGAGTTTTATCCTAAAAAAGTCATTACAGACCCCAACGGACAAACAAGTTTTACAATTGAAAACTTTTATGGACAAACCATTGCAACAGGTTTAATAGGTATTACAGATACAACTTTAACACCTATTGATATATTGCCTGGTTCTGATACCGGAAAGTTAGAATGTTTTAATATACTGGAAAATGTTACCCAAGACAGATTTAACTACGGGATGTCTGTGGATAATGATTTTTATTCAGAGAAAAATGGCTTTAATAGTTTACAATATCGAATCAAAATGCCTGCATTTCCAATAGGCTGTAATGGTAAATACCTATGGGCAAAGGCATATTATTCATTTGATGCATCAAATGATTGCGGTGCAAAAGTATTGCCTGAACAAAGTGGTGTTTTAGGAGACTATAGTGTTCAGTCAAGCAATGTGTCAGCACATTATTCATCTTCGGTAGTACAGCAATGGTTGCAAAAGGGTAATTATACTGCATCGAAGCGGGTATATTTTTCATGGCCCGAGATCAATAACCACGTAAAGACATTTGTCAAAGACAATGAAAATAATACTGCAGGTTGTTACAATGATGAAAGGTTTTTTGTAAGAAAGGCTGTTGAGAACACTGATTTTCCTTGCATTGATAGTTCAAATTATATTGACCCTTGTGAAGCAGCTAAAAGCAAGATGAAGGCAGAGTTATGGCCGGGCGCAAAATATGGACAATATGACAGAAATAGTTTAGGACAAGCTGTATGTACTACCGCCAATTCAATATTTAGTACGATTAACGATACTTTTTTTAGTATGCCATACACAGATGTAAGGTATAGAGCACGGTGCGCTGAAACTATTTCATCAGGGTATTTAGCAAGCAAAAATGGTTACACACACCCTGTTCCAATTTTTAGTCCATCAGTTAGCCTCGACACTTTCATATACTACTTTAATGATGACATGGCTGAAAAGCTATTATTTCTTCATCCGGAGTATTGTAATTTAGGTTATTGTAATCTAAGAGGTTATACAGATTCACTCACAGGATATGAATCCTATAAACAAGCAGTGACAGCTAACAGATTTTCAATTGACTCGATTATTGCCCGTGACCCTATATATTCTAAAACGCTGCCGCTGTCGGAAATGCCAAATGTAAAATCTAAGCTGTTATATTTAAAGAACACGAACAAAAGAATTGACAAATTTGCAATAGAGCAAGCATATACTTCAGCCGGTAATTCTGAAGAAAGGATGCATGCCACCAAATACCTATTCGCAAATGATATTGCAAATTCTACATTTAGAGATTCTGTAGTCAAGCAACATTATTTTGAATACCTGATTGCATGCTATGTTGGTAATAGAGAAAATTATCTACAGAAAAGAATGGACTCTCTTAAAAATGGTTGTAGTCTATGTAAACGTGTAGCTTCATTAGAACTTACAGGAGACCCTGTATTTGAACCCAGACCTTCAGTTTTTGATGCAAACGGAAATATTTCTAGTGATTTAGATATACCTGATTGGATTAAGGATATATATAACGATGCCAATGATCCTAATTCAGACCACTCAAGCCTGAAACTGCCACCCATACAAATTGCGGATTCGATTAATAAGATGAAAGCAGACCTATGCAGTTCTCAGATTGATAATATTATGAAAAAGCTAGCTAACTGTAGTGTTAGTAGCACGGTGATGGCACAAATCAGGACAAACCTGGAAGCTCACTGTACTAGTTCCGGTGGTGTTGAAAACCTGACAGTACAAGCAGTTTCTGCTGCTATAACAACAGGGACCGGTCTTTCATTGAATGATCTATGTCACCCATTCCTGGTGGAAACAAATACGTTTGATAATTCGACTGAAATTGAATATTCGTACAGTTGTGCACAACCTGAGGTATATACAGGAATTAAGGACCTGTTAAACAGAACCGAGATTATCAACTGTATGAAGAATGCTTCTTATACAGGCAGTAGCGTATATACATTTAATTTAAGTGGTAACACAAACCCTTACGAAGCCAAAATTGCATCACATTTGTCTGTGTCTAATACAGCATCTGTAAGTGCGCAAAGTGTCTTGGATACTTTAAAATTTGTTGATCCTTCAACCAGTACAACTGTAATAAAATATTATGTACACATTAACATATACGCAGGAGGGGCAGATACTTTTAAGCTTTACCTTAAAAGAAAATCATCATCAGGTTCGTATCTACATACAATTACAGGTGCAATCAACACAGATAATGTTACATGTTTGAATGACGACAGAGATCTTGCTTATACAGGATATGTAGGCCAGTATACTGCAGTTGCAGATATGTACCTGAACGGTAGTACTTCCCTGACAAGATATCTTGTTTGGAGCAATGGTGCAAAAATAATGCAACCTATATCTGATGAGTCTTTAATACAGAGCGTGAACTGCATTGACATCAAAAATGCTATCACTGATTTCATTGCGGATAAATCTACATATGGTTATGATGATGCAATCAATCATCCTTTGTTTGAAAGTACGCTTACCAATTATCTGAATTATAAACTGAAAGCAAAGTATACTTATATAGAGTACTATAATTTGATGAAAGGTTGCGCATTAACTGACAAGGTAACACTGCCTCACCATTTTGCAACTTTTAAAGTAGAGCTATCCAATTCAGGATCAGCTATTGGTAATTTCTTAACATCGTTATCTAATTTTAGCTCAAGGGAAATTATTGAATACAGGATTAATGACGGATCTAATACCACATTTGGTATAGACTTAAATGTTGTGCCTGAAGATTCAATTGTTTATTATAAAACGCATATTGAAAATAATACATGCACAAGTTGCCGTACTTACTTGCCTAATACATCTTTGATGGTATTTGTAAGGAACGGTTGTACTCCTTCCATGTCATTGTCTTCAAGAATGAGCCCATATAGCACTGCATCGCGCAATGTTTATGTTAACGGGTCTTCTGTTGCATATAACATGTATACATTCACAGGTACATACACAAATGCTAAGAACCATGCAGATATAATTGCCAATACAGGATTCTATACAGATTCTAATCAGTGTTTTGGTTCCTTTATTATCCCTGATGCAGCTTTATTAAGAAGCGGGGATTATTATAAAGCTGACAAGCAAGATTATCTCAACTATGTATATGGACTCACTGTTACCTCAAGGTACCAGATTGCAGATTCTATCGGTACAGGTAATTTGAAAAGCAGAATTGCTGGGTATGCCGGTAATACGCTAAGCTATAAAGATCCAAGCTGTTCAAAAGGTAAGAGAGATTTATATATTAATACAGGTGCACAAACCTCTATCAAGGGCTATAAAATGTTAGCTGATAGCATTTTAGGTTATGTAAAGGCGACACTGAGTGGCAATAAATTATTCCCGCAGAAAGGCAACCTTGTAACTACAGGTACAAAAAATGGCTTGATGATTTATCAAAAAGCCAATACAGTAGTTTGGTATAGATACTTTGATAATAAAAATAATCTCTACAACGTACATCTGCAACCACCAACAAATGCGCCCCGTGATGTTAATGAGTTGCAATTAGATTACATTAAAGTTGGTCCCGGAGAAGATAGTCTATATTGCTTTACTGCATATATGCACTATAGTGCTGTTCCAACAGATACATTTGAATGTAAAGGTTACACAAGTTTTCCGGTTGGTTTTGGACGCAAGGTTTCGAATGTTCTGTTATACAACAAGCCCGGATTGGATAAGTGTCTTGATAGTATAGATTGTGAGTATGGCTTGCTACAAAATGCTATTGTCGGTGGTAAAGTAACGTATCAACAATATTTTGACTCTACAACAAGATTGCTAACAGATAGTATGATAAACTTCTTGGTAGCAAATACGGTAGACACGCTGAACCTTTGCTCACAATCGCAGAAAAATCAAATCACTTTATACTATCACGACCTTGCAGGCAATCTTGTGAAAACTGTACCACCTGCAGGTGTAAATAAAGCTTATCCTAACGCTCATACCAAAACATCTGAATACAAATACAGCTCACTCAACGAGCTATTACATCAAAAAACACCTGATGGTGGTATTACAGATTTCTATTACGATGTTACCGGTAAGCTTGTTTTTTCACAAAACAGTAAGCAAAGACAGGATAGTACATTCAGCTATACATTATACGATAATCAGCATAGAATAATTGAAACAGGTAAGGTAAGCCTTGAGTGTGGCGGTGAATGTGATTACGTAAATAATGTAAACATGTATCCCATGGATACTATTATCAAGTTTATCAGAGACAAAAATCGTTTTGAAGTAGTAAGAACGTACTACGACGAGTATACTGTTAGACTTGATACTGCTACCGGGTACGATTTAGATGTGCAGGAAAATCTACTAGGCAGGGTAGCTGCTATATGTTACTACGATACTAAATCTGCAGACTATAATGTCTCAACATTCTCTCCTCCGCAATTCGGTACGTATTATAGTTACGATATGTCCGGCAATGTGAAGACTATTACATATGACTATACTGTATTAGAAGCTTTACAGCAACAATACAAGAGAGTAGATTATGATTATGACCTGCTGAGTGGTAAGGTAAATATGCTGAGCTATAACAGAGGCCGTGCAGACCAGCTATATCACAAGTATACTTACGATGCTGACAATAGGGTAACGCAGGTACATACAAGTAAAGATGGTGTGCTGTGGAACAGGGATGCCGAGTATACCTATTATAAGCATGGGCCACTTGCCAACCTGAAAATAGGTGACGACCAGATACAGAGCCTTGAATACGCATATACCATACAAGGCTGGTTGAAAGCTATAAATGGCGATGTGTTGAACCCGGATCAGGATATGGGGCATAATGGTGCACCGGGAGATAAGAGCTATGCGCGAGATGTGATGGCAATGGCAATAAATTATTTCAACAATGACTACAGCCCTATAGATAATACTGTAACAGTAACTAATCTGCCAGACCCGAATAAGAGTTTGTTTAACGGTAATATAGCCGGGCAGACACTGTCTCAGAATACATTCGGCAGTCTGAGGCGTACATACCGCTATGACCAGGTGCAGCGCCTGAAACTGGCAAGATATGCCAAAGTTGATGAGGAACACATGATAGTTGGCAAGCCGACAAATATTTTCAAAAACAGTTACGAATACGATGCCGACGGTAATATTCAACAACTGGTACGCTATGATAACAACAGGCAACTGATGGATAGCTTAGTGTACAACTATGCTTCCGGTGGTAACAGACTATTGCTGGTAGACGAAAAACAATCTGCTACTACAACTCCGGAGCACGACATTAAAGTAAACCCATACACAATTGCCGATGGCGAAAACTATAAGTACGACAGCATTGGCAATCTGGTAAGAGACTATTACAACAACCAGCAGATAGAATGGAATAATTATGGCAAAGTAAGCAGCATTACTGATACCGTTACTAATGAAATGGTATTGTATAATTATGACGGGCTAGGCAACCGTATTAGTAAAGATGTGGTAAACTATATAGATACCGGCTTGGTTTCTTTTGTAGGAGAGTACTATGTAAATGACGCAAATGGTAATACCCTGGCTACGTACAATAAACGAAGCATTGTAGATGCATTGTCTTTAATTGCGATGGCAAATGCAGGCTTGCACTCACATGCCAGTTTCTATCCATTCTTAGAGAGCAAAGTATTCCCGTATGGAGATTTTGCACATAGGTTTGTTACATACGCTTTAGCTAAAGAACCTACATGGGCTTCTGGGTATCTGAGAACTGATCTTAAATTTTATGTTCAAAATGGTGCTGACATATATAACAGATTGATGTATGGTACAAATGCATATCTGGATGATTTGCGTACGTATGATAAATCTATTTCTCCGGGAAGATACCAGATATATTCAGAATCATTAATTGGTGTTGGTTCTGCGGCAGAATCTTTATTTTTATTAGTATTAGCAAATCCTGTCGAAGCACAAAAACTCGTAGAGCTTTTTGACGAACATATACCAACAGCCAATATGGTATGGCTGAATAACACATTGTGGTATTCTCCCGGAAATTATACTACAAACGCGTCTACATTATTGGGTTCCAGCCTTAGTATTGCAGATATCAGTTCACAAATGATGACTGAAATAAACAATGCTCCGTCGCCTAATAAGGAGAGTTTTTATAATGCTATGGTTGATGCTACTGCTATATTCAATTCTACTATTCTTCGTAATACAACTACTACAACACAAACTGCTTTTGAAAGCTTTTTAGCAGATGCATTGTATAATTATGGCAATACAACTAATATCTTCAATTTCCTTGATCCCTCAGGGCCACCACATTGGGGTATGAAGGGTACCTCATGGCTGAATGCAAATACCACACCGTATGAACGCTTGCGTATAATGTTTAACCATGATAAGCACGCAACCTTTGACGACCTGCTCACTAATGGTACAAACCCGGCAGCAGTTATAGATATGGCTATTGCTTATACCAAAGGGCTGAATGCAATATCTTATGTAAAATGGATGAAGGCACACCCGGTGATGGGGCCGCTTACTAATGTAAACTGGTATACAGGCTCTACGGCCGATACGCTGATATTGGCAGAGCACCATATATATGGCAGCAGCAAGCTAGGCATACAGTACTACCCGTTGGCGCAGGATAGCCTGATGAGTAGCTATGACATAGGTACAGGTACAATACCATATACAAGGCTGAACACCCCACTGCCATGGTATAGCAAGCAATACGAAGACCTGATAGCCCCGGGCGAAACCACCCCATGGGGCAATGGCTATACCGATAGCATGAGGCTGCAGCGCCGCATAGGTAACCGCTGGTACCACATGACAGACCACCTGGGTAACGTACTTGCAGCTGTGCAAGACCGTAAGAGCGGCCACAAAGCTAATAGTACCGATGCTGTGTACGACTATTGGCAGCCCAACCTGGCAGACGTAACAGACTACTACCCATTTGGTATGAAGATGCCCGGCAGGCTGATAGTGGGCGATAGCAATAACTATGGCTACAACGGCCAGCGTGGCGAGCAGGATATATACAAGAGCGTAGGCGCAGACTTGGGTAAGTACGATGTACATTATACTTATAAGTATAGAGAGTATGACCCACGGCTTGGGAAGTTTTGGAGTGTTGATCCGTTGTTTAAATCTTTCCCATGGAATTCTAGTTATGCTTTTGCAGAAAACAGGGTAATAGATGGATTAGAACTTGAGGGGAAAGAACATATGAGTGCAAATTTTGCGCTATCATCTGAGAATGGAAAACTTAAGATAGAATTAATAAATAAGACCAGTTTTAAATATATTGGAAGTAATGGCTTTGGAGTTACGTCTAATTTCTATGATAAAAAAACAGGCCAAGAAATGCCTGAATTAAGAACGTTTACTAAAACACCTACTCAGAACTTATATTATCAGGATGGAGGACCTCTTTATATTAGAGGTGTTAAAGTTCTGCCTGCATATAACGAATTAGATGGGCCTGAAGGCTTTCATAATGGGGGAAAGCAAGTAATGTTAGGCACATTTGGCTCATTATTATCTGGAGGTACATTGGCCGTTGGAGGAAGTACTGCTACAACGATTTTTGCTGGACTTAGCTTATTAGCTTCTGTAGATGATATGACTACTGATGGGCAGGGTACTACATTACTTGGACGAGCTACTGGAAAACAAGGACTAGTTAACAAAGGAAAGTTTGCAGTTACTATAGCATCATTTGGTATTGGTGCTCAAAATTTAATAAAAGAAACTGCTAAGGGAAATACCTCAAATTTTCTTATGGATTTTATTGGTGTTGTAAATGATGAGGTTAACCTAATTAATGGCACAAATGATATGGTAAAAGAAACAAAGAAATGACATTAATTTTTTTATAGATTTAATATATGACAACAAATAAGGAGTATATATATAGAAGCAAGTTAGAATATTTTGGTGTTCTTACTGTACTGTTATTATTATTGGTGTTGCTTTATATTTTCCATGAGATGGGACCTTTAGCATTAATAATAATAATAGTCATTATTTACCTGCCGACTAGTCATAACTTTAAGCGCATGATTTTGTATGATTCTTATTTAAAAATAATATTTCCAATTAGCCCATTTAGAAAAATAATAGTGGTGGGTTACAATGATGTTCTTTCAGTTGGTCAGGGCATTGGGACAAGATACACAGGTGCTTTGTTACGCATTAACTATAGGAAAGGTAAACGGGTTAAAAAAATTCAAATTCCTTTTCCTTCTGATGAAGATTGGGAGTTAATTAGGAAAGTCTTTAAGCAACATAATGTTGAAGTGTTAAATTACAACATATAAAGAACATGCCTTTTTGCATATCTATTTTTCATGAGTCTCTTATCCATATTCTTTAACGTAATATTTTTCGCCTCTGTTGGTATTCTTTATCAACAGGGGTGAAACAAATGGTATTAAACTAGCCGTTATTGCATATATTTACTATTATAAAGTATTTTTCTATAATAGCTTTCCATGAAAATTGTTGCAAAACAGAATTCCATAAAAACTGCAACAATTTGTGATGTTAGATGTGCATCAACAATAATTATGTTATGTACATATACAGGCTGGTCTTTAAACTGAAAAAATAACCACTTAAACCAAATAACAGGTTTCGACATAACGAAACGAATGCTTTATAACCTTGCATTAACTAGTAGATTAACATCAGTTTCTTTAACCTTTAAATACCAAAAAATGAAACAAAAAATCCTGTCCTTATGCGCAGCAGCAATGTGCGCATACACCGCAAATGCCCAAATGGCACATTTTTACATCGGTGGCCCCAGGCACGAACTAGCCCGTTCTGTAAATATTTTTGATGAACCTTTAGCAGACAGTTCTACTTTGTTTAGTTAAATAGTGTGCTGCAATGTGTGGATAACGATTTGCATAAATTTAGTACAAGAGCTTTTAAGCCAATATTTGTGAACACAGTAGTTAGTATCAGAATGTCACCTAACCATACAATAGGAGTAGTGATTTTTTTATGCAATTCCTCAATCATCTGGTATAGTTGTCTCCACATATTTGATGTATAAGCAAATTATAGCCTCAAGTAGTAGCGCAGAAAAAATAGAACTTGATAACAGTATAATTTCTCAAGTGTTACTCTGTACTACTTTCCCTGATGGTAAGGTAGTCAATACACAGAAGTTGATACTAAATCGTTAATGCGAGGGATATTATTAAAAATGCAAGCCTATTAATAGGCTTGCATTTTTAATAATTATACAAGTACATTTTCATTGAAAAGCCGCTTACATTGCAGATAATTACTTTCTGTATCGGGAAGTGATTGACACTATATAAATTAAGCCCCGCAATTGCGGGGCTTAATTTATGCTCTTACTTCATTCAGGAATTCATCGAGGTGTTCTACCTCTACGTGGTCCATCACTACTATTTTGTACCAGTCGGGTTCGCCATCGTGTGTGTCGGGGACAAGGCCAAACTGGTGCGCTATGGTAGCAGGGATATGTTTGGCGCGGATGGTTACAATATTCATATTTGGGTAGCGATAGTATGTAAAGCCCAGCTCCGTGAGTTGTTTGCACAACCAGTCTGTACGATACAGTAGTTTGTTTATTTTCTCGAACCAGCCATGCGGGCCATAGGTCATTAGTATCATCCAGATAGCAACAGCATTGGCACCTGAGCGGCTGCCGCTTAGCGTGATGTCCATACCGTTTACATACTGTGCCTCTTTGGTGTACACATAGTTTATCAAACCTTTGCGGGAAATGAAGATACCCGTACCATACGGTGCCTGCAACATCTTATGCGCATCAAGCGTGATGGATGATACATGCGGGTTGGCAAAGTTGACAGTAGATTCAGGATGTGCAGTAGGATATATAAAACCACCAAACGCACCATCCAGATGCAGCTTGAAAGGCAGGTTGTGTTTTTGTAAGTGTGCTACATACATATCAGGGTTATCTACACTGCCAAACATAGTTGTCGCCATGTTCGATATCACGATGAAATATTTGACCCCTTCCGCTTTTGCCTGCTCCAGTGTTTTATCCAGTTCAGCAGGTATTATTTCGCGGGTGTTGTCATCTACAGGCACACTGTACCATTTCAGGTGTAGCAGGTTAGATGCTTTAGCTATAGAATAGTGTGTGTCTTCAGAACCTAGCAATGCTATTTCATTGTATGAAGCATTGTGTTCCTGCTCAAAGAAATTGCGGTATATCCACGCAGCCTGTATATTAGCTTCGGTGCCACCAGCAGCAACATAACCATCGCAGGTATGTGGCTTTGCTTTCAATACATCTACCGCCAGCAGTTCTATTACTTCACGTTCCAGCTCTTGTGTGCCTTTAAAGAAATCTTCAGAATCGCCCAGTGTATGGCAGCCAATATGGTTGGGGTTTTGTACATAAGTACGCAGTAAAGGCGCATCTTTCAGAAAAGGTGCCTGTTCGTAAAAAACGGTGGTATCCAAACGGGAAGCAGGTACACCCAAAGATATCTTTTGCTTATAGTCGATATTCTGGCTGAGAGCATCTGTAATGCGTGCATCCTGTTCTGCAACAGTCAGTTTTTTCCAGTACTTCATTTTCATACAAAACCGTTTTTTGTAAAGCGCCGCAAAGTTATGACATTAACAAGCAATAAGACTGATGTACGTCATGTTTTACGGCATCTGACCGGTATATTTTTGTGTTTTATGAAGAAGCTCGTCACCTTTTTTGTATTAGCCTATACTATATCCTGGGTTATATGGATGCCTTTGTGGTTGCCCGCGTTTGGCATTACCAATTTACCGACCATACCATTCAACCATGCCATTGGTGGCTTTGGCCCTATGATAGCAGCGTTTATTGTAACCTATGCCGAACAAAAGGGACAGGGTGTGCAGCACTTGCTGAAAGCTATGTTTTCATTCAAAGCAATCTTATTTATAACTATAGCATTGCTAAGCCCCTTTCTGATATTGTGGTTGGCAGGTGTTGCGGATTATTGGATAGCTGGTAATAGTTTTGATTGGAAAGGTTTTACAAAATCGAGAGAGTTTCCTGATTTCAGTTTTATCACATTTCTTATTTACAATCTTATATTCTTTGGTTATGGAGAGGAAGTAGGATGGCGTGGATATGCACTTCCTAAGTTGCAACAGCGCTATAAACCCATACAGGCGGCGCTAATCCTGACAGTGTTCTGGGTTATATGGCATTGGCCGTTATTTCTCTACAGGCCGGGATATACCGAAATGGGAATAGATGGAATTGTGGGTTGGATATTCAGTATGCTTACAGGTAGTGTGTTGCTTTCATGGCTGTTTAATGCATCAAAAGGCAGCATACTTGTTGTAGCAATATTTCATGCAACGATAGATATAGCATTTACCGCAGATATGGCAAATGCCAAAATTGTAAACTATGCGGGAGCTATCATTACTATATGGGGAATAGCTATGCTCCTTGTACTGCGTAAGCAAAGGGCTGTTACCGCATTGCCGTAATATGCGTATCTTCACATTGTAAGTGGAATTGAATTACTATGTTTTCTAAGCTGTTTGGTAAGAAGAAGGAAGAAGGTGGATTGAAATATGGCCCTGCTAATCCCAACGGGTATGGCAACTGGTCTTTCTTGGGTACAGATATGCACTCGCATATGATACCGGGTATAGATGATGGTGCACAGACAATGGAAGACAGCATTTTGCTGATACAGCGCCTGCAGGCTATGGGCTATAGGAGTGCCATTACCACACCACACATCAAGTACGACCACTATCCAAACAACAGCTTCAATATCCAGCAAGGATTGCATGCATTGCAACAGGCTTTGCATGAGCGTAATATAAACTTCCCGATACGTGCTGCGGCAGAGTATTATATTGACGATCATTTTATACAACTGCTGGAAGCAGGAGAATTGATGCCGATTGTTGACAATCAGGTATTGGTAGAAATCTCTTTTATGTTCGAACCTATCAGGTTTGACGATATCATTTTCCGTATACAAACAAAAGGCTACAAGCCTATCATGGCGCACCCTGAGCGTTATGCATATTATCATGGCAATCTGGATGCATACAGAGACCTGCGCGATAAAGGTTGCCATCTGCAATTGAATACACTTTCATTATTCGGCTATTATGGCCGCAGTGTAAAGGTGGCTGCAGAACAAATACTGGCTGCCGGCTTGTATGACTATTGCGGTACCGACATGCACCATGTAAAACATGCTGATAATCTGCAAGCTATGTTGCAAAGTGGTGTAATGACCGCATTGCAGCAATACCCTTTCCTCAACAGTCGTTTGCAGCTGGCGTAGTGTAAACGAATTGTTATCGGGTTGTTTTCGATGCGTTAATACATTGAAAGTCGCAATTCTGCCAACTCCGGCAGATTATATTTGCTATTCGTATTATAGAAACACCCCAAGTAAAACGTACGTAAATCTATGGCTAAAAAAGTACTGGTAACAGGCGGCGCCGGCTATATCGGCTCCGTGCTGACAAGGCAATTACTCGACAAAGGCTACCATGTCAGGGTTTTTGACAACCTGATGTATGGTGGAGAACCCATCATCGACCTGCTGAATCTTCCCAATTTTGAATTTGTAAAAGGCGACATACGTAACGAGGCAGATGTACGCACTGCGATGGACGGAATAGACTGCGTAGCGCATCTGGCATCTATTGTTGGCGACCCTGCATGTGCAAAACAACCTGAACTGGCACGCACTACCAATTTTGACGGTAGCAAAATGCTGTACACTATTGCGAATGAAATGGGTGTATCAAAATTTGTATTTGCATCTACCTGCAGCAACTATGGCAAGATGGAAGACCCTGAAGCATTTGTAACTGAGGAGTCTGCAACTGCACCTGTATCTCTCTATGCTGAAACTAAAGTAGCTGTAGAAGAATTCCTGCTTTCTCAGCCAAAGACAAATACTACAAAACCTACATGCCTTCGTTTCTCTACCGTATATGGCCTTTCGCTGCGTCCGCGTTTCGACCTGACGGTCAATGAATTTGCAAAAGAACTGGCGCTGGGCAGAGAATTGGTAATATTCGGTGAGCAATTCTGGCGCCCGTATTGCCATGTGTACGATCTGGCACGTTCTGTAGTGACGGTAATAGAAGCAGCACCCGAAAAAGTTGCGTTCGATGTATTTAACGTCGGTGATACATCTGAAAACTATCAGAAGAAAATGATAGTGGATGAAGTGATGAAGTTTATACCGGATGCGAAGATAAAATACGTGTCTAAAAACGAAGACCCGCGCGACTATCGTGTAAACTTTGATAAGATAAAAAACACACTTGGCTTCGAGCTGATGTTTAAAGTGCCGGATGGTATAGCACAAATCAAAAAAGTGCTGGACGATGGCTTTATCTTAAATCCTGACGATAATAAATACAAAAATGTATAACGATACTATCCGATTCATCAGAGAAACATTTAAAGAGCCGGAAGCTTTTATACCATTGCATGCACCCTATTTTGGCGGTAATGAAAAGAAGTATCTGCTCGATACTATCGATTCTACATTTGTTTCTTCAGTAGGTGCATATGTGAACCGTTTTGAAGAAATGATGCAGGAGATAACTGGCGCGAAGTATGCAATAGCTACCACCAATGGTACTACTGCACTCCATCTGTCACTGATAGTAGCAGGTATAAAACGTGATGAAGAAGTAATAACACAACCACTCACCTTCGTAGCTACTGCCAATGCAATAACACATGCGCAAGGTATACCTGTGTTTGTAGATGTAGATAAAGATACCATGGGCCTTTCTCCAAAAGCACTGGAAGATTTTCTGGCTGCAAATGCAGAGGTGAAAGATGGTGTATGCATCAACAAAACTACAGGAAGGCGTATAGCGGCTTGTGTGCCTATGCACACATTCGGATTCCCATGTAGGATAGATGACATAGCCGCTATATGCGAACGCTACAATATAGTCTTGGTAGAGGACGCTGCGGAGTCTTTAGGCACATACTACAAGGGCAAGCATACCGGCAATTTTGGTCTGGTAGCAGCTTTTAGTTTCAACGGCAATAAGACGGTAACATGCGGTGGTGGTGGTGCTATCATAACCAACGATGAGAAGCTGGCACAACATGCCAAGCATTTATCTACCACAGCCAAAATACCGCACCCGTACGAGTTTGTGCACGATGAAGTAGGCTACAACTATCGCATGCCAAACCTGAACGCAGCCGTGGCTTGTGCGCAACTGGAGCAATTGCAACAGATACTGGATAACAAACGTGCGCTTGCAGATACTTACAAAAATTACTTTGCGGGTACTGATATACAGTTTGTAACAGAAGCTGTAGACGGTAAAGCCAACTACTGGCTAAATACTGTTGTGCTGAAAGACCTTGACGCACGCGATGCTTTCCTGAAAGCTACAAATGATAATAAAGTAATGACTCGACCCATATGGAAGCTGATGAATAAGCTTGTCATGTATCAGCATTGCCAATGCGGTCCGTTAGAAAACTCCCAATGGCTGGAAGACAGGGTAGTCAATATCCCCAGCAGCTACAGGCCATAATTTTTTCAAAACGTTTACAAGCAATCCTTGTAAACGTTTTGTTATCAACATGTTTAGGGCTTGTTATTCCGTTCTGAAAATTTTGTTGCCCCTCTCCCCTCATAGTATCTTTATTACAAACACACCTGCATCTCTGCACATAGTGCAGCGTTGCAGCTATGCTTTACCTGTAGCCGTAATTGCTATAGATATGGCATTGTCATAACAAAAGATAAAACACACACCGATGACTAGCAACATTGAAAGGCACGTCATATTCGGGCATCAATCTGTACGTGATGCCTTTATTAAACTCGAAGACATGAAGGTCGACCCGATACTGATTGTCGCGGATGAAAATATGAAGCTCATTGGCTCACTGACAGATGGCGATCTGCGTCGTGGCTTCATCAACGGGTTAACCATTCTGAACCATACCATTAAGGATTATATACTTCCTGACCCACTTTTCATTTATCAGGACGAATTATATAAGGCAGACATCAGTTCGCTCCGCAACCTGAATTTTCTTGTAATACCTATTGTAAACAAGGATATGACGATTGTTGGTGTGCTGAACCTGACACAGATACAGACCTTGCTGCCTGTAGATGTGGTGATAATGGCAGGCGGGCGCGGACAAAGGTTGATGCCACTTACAGAGCATACACCTAAACCAATGTTGCCTGTTGGCTTCAAACCAATATTGGAACACAATGTTGACAGGCTGATAAAATTCGGTATTAAGAACATCTGTATCAGTGTCAACTATCTGGCGGATTCTATTATCAGTTATTTTGGCGATGGTAGCAGAAAGGGTATATCTATCAAATATGTGTTCGAAGATAAGCCGATGGGTACGATGGGTTCTGTAAAGCTCTGCAGCCAGTTAGACCATGATTATATATTAGTCATGAATTCGGACCTGTTGACAACTATCGACTATGAATCATTCTTCCAGGCGTTTATAAAGAGCGGTGCGGATATGGCAGTGGCTACAACAGGTTATCAGGTAGATATACCTTATGGTGTGCTGGAGGTATCGTCGAATAACTTTGTGAATTCGCTGAAAGAGAAACCTCGTTATACCTATTATTCAAATGCCGGCATTTACCTGATGAAAAGGCAATTGCTGACATTGGTACCGGATGGCCAGTTTTACAATGTTACAGACCTGATGGACACCTTGCTGAAATATGGCAAATCCATCATATCCTTCCCGATACTTGGCTACTGGTTGGATATAGGCAAGCCGGAGGATTATGCAAAGGCGCAGGAAGATGTGAAATACATCAATCTGGGTTAAAAAAGGACAATATTAGAATCTGATTAATAAACCATGAAAAGTGGCGTGTGGACTTGCGTTTTTGATGAGAATGAGTAACTTTATTACTCGTTCTTGTGTTAAGCCTGTGGCTGACAGTGGCGAAGCCATGTCTTTATAGGTTAAGTTCTTTAGATAGTACCGGTAAAATATGCTGGAAACGTTAATATCATCCCGAACAAGGATAAAGCTTTTGCTCCGGTTGTTCCTCAACCCCGGAACTACTGCTTACTTGCGTGGTCTGGCTGATGAGTTTGAGGAAAGTACCAACTCTATACGTGTAGAGCTGAACCGCTTTGAAGATGCAGGTATGATTGTATCGGAAAGCAGAGGCAATAAAAAGATGTACAAAGCAAATGACAGGCATCCGTTGTTTGGCGATTTGCGCAGCATCTTGATGAAGTACATAGGCATAGACAGAGTGATAGAGGTGGTGATAGACAGGATGGGCAAAGTAGATAAGCTGTATCTGACAGGTGATTATGCAAAAGGCAAAGACTCGGGCATAATAGATCTGGTACTGGTTGGCGATATAGATAAGGAGTATGTGGTGAAGATGGTGGCAAAGGCGGAAAAGCTGATAGACAGAAAAGTACGTTTCCTGACATACGAAACGGAGGAATGGAATAAATACCAACACAGCATGAACGGAGTGGGTAAAGAAAAATACCTGCTATTGTGGGAGAATAAATAAAAGGAAAAGATGCCCTGGTACGTATTACATACCAAACCGAGAAACGAAAAAAAAGTGACCAGACTGCTGGAGCAGAAAGGTGTGAGAGTGTATTGTCCGCTGCGGGAAAGCATAAGACAATGGAGCGACAGGAAGAAGAAAGTTGCAGAGCCTGTTTTTAAATCTTATGTATTCGTCTACATGGATGACTACAAGGAAGAAAATGTGAAAGTGCTGATGACGGCAGGTGCTGTACGCTTTTTGTGGTGGGTAGGCAAGCCGGGTGTGGTAAGGGAAGAAGAGATACAGGCTATCAAAGACTTCCTGGAGAATTATAAAAATGCTGAAATAACAGTTGACTTTAAACCGGGTGAAATAGTAGAAGTGATGGAAGGTCCGTTTAAAGAAAATAAAGGTGAGCTGATACAGGTGCGTGGCAATATTGCAGTAATACATATTAAAGCACTGGGCTTTAGCATGAAGGCGCAAATACCTGTACAGTCTATAACAAGTGCAAAGTAAAAAACTATGGAACTGAAGAATTCAAAAGTATTGGTGATTGGTGGTGCCGGATTTATCGGCGGCTTTGTGGTGAGAGAATTGTTGAAACATGATGTGAAAGAAGTAATCATTTACGACAACTTCACACGTGGCAAGTATGTAAATATCAACGACTGTCTGCAAGACCCGCGTTGCACAGTGTATCCGTTTGGCGGCGATATACGCGAACTGGATATATTGGACAAAGCAATGGAAGGTGTAGACTATGTATTCCACTTGGCGGCAATGTGGTTGCTGCATTGCATGGATTTTCCGCGTACGGCTTTTGATGTAAACGTTGGTGGTACATTCAATGTACTGGAAGCATGTGTGAAACACAAAGTGAAGAAGCTGGTTTACTCATCTTCTGCATCTGTATATGGCGATGCTGTGGAAGTGCCGATGACAGAGAGTCATCCATTCAATAACAAAAATTTCTACGGTGCAACCAAAATATCGGGTGAGGCTATGTGTACGGCCTTCTACGACAGGTATGGCCTGAAAGTAGTAGGACTGCGTTACATGAATGTATATGGCCCGGGACAAGACCAGCATGCAGTATATAGTGGTGTAGTGCCAATAATGCTGAATAAAATAGATGCCAACGAGCAACCGACTATCAATGGTGACGGCTCTCAGGCATACGACTTTATTTATGTAGAAGATGTGGCGCGTTGCAACGTGCAGGCAATACTGAGTGATGTGGAATATGGTTTCTACAATGTGGGTACCGAAGTACAAACTACCATCAAGCAATTGTGCGATACTATTCTGAAATTGAAAGATTCTAAACTGGAAGTGATATACAAGCCATATAGTGCAGACGATGCACGTGCGTTGGTACAAAACAGGATAGGCTCTCGCCAGAAGGCTGAAAACGAACTTGGGTTTAAATACAAATACTCATTGGAAGAAGGATTGCTGAAGCTGATAGAATGGAGAGATAAAACAATGACGAAAGCATAAACGAATGATTATGTCTGCAACACAGAAAAGGAATATACCGATATCGCTGCCAAGTATGGGGCAGGAAGAGTGGGAAGCACTGAAAGAACCTGTATTCAGCGGTTGGATAACACAAGGCCCTAAGGTAGCACAGTTTGAAAAGCTGTTTGCTGAAAGGCATGGCGTGAAACATGCACTGGCAGTATCTAACTGTACTACAGCATTGCATCTTGCATTGGTAGCATTGGGTGTTGGTGCAGGCGACGAGGTGATAGTGCCTGCTTTCACATGGGTATCTACTGCAAATGCAGTGATGTATTGCGGTGCAAAACCTGTGTTTATAGATATAGACCCTGTGACGTTTAATATAGACGTTAATCAACTGAGGTCTAAGATTACAGAAAGAACAAAAGCTATTATACCTGTACACCTTTTTGGTTTGTGTGCAGATGTTGATAAGATAAAAGAAATAGCACCTGAACTGAAAATAGTAGAAGATGGTGCCTGTGCCGCAGGTGCTGCACTAAACGGTACTGCCGCAGGTGCATTGGGAGATATAGGTTGTTTCTCTTTCCACCCACGAAAATCTGTAACAACAGGCGAAGGTGGTATGCTGACAACAAACGATGATGCACTGGCAGAGAAACTGAATTGCCTGCGTAATCATGGGGCATCAATATCTGAAGAGCAAAGGCATAAAGGCCCGCGCCCGTACATACTACCGGAATTTGATATGGTGGGTTATAACTACCGTATGACAGACCTGCAAGGTGCACTGGGTGTTGTACAAATACAAAAGCTGGATACTTTCATAAACGAAAGGCAAGACTGGGCAAACTACTACAACGAACAATTGAAAGATATTGAATGGCTGCGCACACCGGTGTATGATGCGAAATACAAACACGGCTGGCAGTCTTATGTTTTGTTTATAGACGAAGCAAAAGCGCCTATGAGCAGAAACGACATGATGGAGTATCTGCAACAGCAAGGTGTCAGCACACGTCCTGGTACGCACGCTGTACATATGTTGGGTTATTATGCCAACACATTCGGTATCAAACCACAAGACTATCCGGGTGCTTATGCAGCCAACGAATATTCAATGTCTATTCCTTTACACAATAAAATGACAGCAGACGATTTCGAATACATCGTAACACTGCTGAAGGGACTCTAACATGTGCGGCATAGCCGGTATATATAATCTGAACCGTCAGTCTGTAGAAAAGCAGCACGTACAGCGTATGGCAGATGTGCTTGCACATCGCGGCCCTGATAGCGATGGCGTTTATGTTGACGGACAGATAGGCCTTGCACACCGCAGGCTGGCAATACTTGATACATCATCGCTTGGCGCACAACCCATGACATCTAAAAATGATGAATGGGTGATTGTGTTTAACGGATGTATTTACAATTTCAAAGAGCTGAGAGAAGAGCTGCAACAACAGGGCTATTCTTTTGTATCGAGAACCGATACTGAAGTAATAGCTGAAGGTCTGAGTGCTTACGGCCCTGATTTCTTTCAACGACTGAATGGCATGTTTGCCATAGCAGCATGGAATAAAAAACAACAGTGTCTATACATGAGCCGCGACAGGTTTGGCATTAAACCCTTGTATTACTGGTTCAATGGCAGAACACTTGTTTTCGGTTCAGAGATAAAAGCCATCATTACACACCCTGATTATAAGATGGGTGTAGACTATGCGGCACTCAATCAATATTTTTCTTTCCAGAACGTATTTTCTTACAACACTTTATTTCAGGGAGTAACGATGTTGCCACCTGCGAATACAGTGGTAATAAATGCAGACAGCACTTATGTAAAACATCACTCATGGTGGGATTATGATTTTACAAAAGCTGATAACAACATGGGTTTTGAAGACGCAGTACAGCTTACAAAATCTGCCTTCGAAACTTCTGTACACAGACAAATGGTAGCAGATGTGCCTGTGGGCAGCTATCTGAGTGGTGGTATGGATTCGGGTTCAGTTACAGCTATAGCATCATCGCACACAGACAGGCTTACTACATTTACCGCAGGCTTTGACATGAGCGAGGTGACGGGAGTAGAAGCCAACTATGACGAACGCAGAGATGCAGAGTTAATGGCTAACTATTTCAAGACTGAGCATTACGAACAAGTGATTAATGCGGGAGATTTAAGTTGGTCGTTGCCGCGAGTTATATATCATCTGGAAGATTTGCGAGTGGGTATGTGTTATCCCAACTACTACATTAGCCGTCTTGCATCTAAGTTTGTAAAAGTATGTTTGCAAGGTACAGGTGGCGATGAGTTGTTTGGTGGCTACCCGTGGCGTTATTACAGCGTATATCAGTCGCTCGATCAAAAAGCGTTTTTTGATAATTACTACAGCTTCTGGCAAAGACTAGTTCCTGATAACGACAAACAGAAATTATTTACGGCTGATACATTCAGTAGGATTGATATTGCAGAACCAAGAGAAGTGTTTGAACGTGTATTTACTTTCAACGACAAGCTGCAATACGATACACCTGAACATCATATTGAAAACAGTCTGTACTTCGAGATAAAGACTTTCTTGCCTGGCTTGCTGTTGGTGGGCGATAAACTGTCTATGGCTAACGGACTGGAAGAGCGCTTCCCTTTTATGGATAACGACCTTGTAGACATAGCCATGAAAATACCTGTGAAGCACAAACTGGGTAATCTGGAGATGATGAAGCGTGTGAATGAGAATGATACACTTAACGAAAAGAAACGCGCGTATAAAGAATATGATGACGGCAAGAATGTATTGCGTAAGGCTATGATGAGCTTCCTGCCGGAGAAAATCATCAACAGGAAAAAACAAGGCTTCTCTGCGCCTGATGAAAGTTGGTATCGTGGAGAGAATGCACAATACATAAAAGACTTGCTGCTTGGCAAGAAAGCTGTAAGTGCAGATTTTATAAATCCTGAATACATCGAGTTCATTATAAAGGAACATACAGAAAAGAAAATCAATCATCGTTTGTTGCTTTGGTCTTTCCTCAGTTTTGAATGGTGGTGCCGTATATACCTCAACAATGAAAAAGTATATTAATACTATACTGAAGCGCCTGTTCGCCGCAAAGCGAAACAGGATGAAGAAGCAATACAACCGTGTATTGCCAGTAAACGAATTGTTTACAGACCGTTGGGAAAAAGCAAAGTATCTGGGCTTTGGCGAGGGCACAAGTGTATATGATAGCTGTACTGTTTTTGGAGATGTGAAAGTGGGAAACAATACATGGATAGGACCTTATACCATATTGGATGGAACAGGCGGATTATCGATAGGGTCTAATTGCTCAATAAGTGCAGGTGTCCATATCTATACGCACAACACCGTGAAGTGGGCAGTGAGTAGTGGTAAAGAGAAATACGAATACAGTGCGGTATCGATTGGTGATAGTTGCTTCATTGGTCCGCAGAGCATGATACAAAATGGTGTAACGATAGGTAAGCATTGCGTAGTAGCAGCAAACAGTTTTGTGAACCGTGATGTAAATGATTTTGCAATAGTAGCAGGCAACCCTGCAAAGCAGATAGGAGAGGTGTTGATAGATGTAGATGGTAAACCTGAATTAAAGTATTATTAAGCATGGCAGAAATGAAGATTTGCAGCAGGTGTATATATGATGAACGTGTTCCGAACATAGTGTTTGATGAACAGGGCGTATGCAACTACTGCAAAACAATGGATCAACTGCAGGAAGAGTATAAAACAGGAACAGAGGAAGGCATTAATGCCTTTATGAAAATAGTAGAGGAGATAAAGAAAGATGGTGAGGGTAAACCGTATGATTGTGTGATAGGTGTCAGTGGTGGTACAGACTCATCGTACATGGTGCACATGGCAGTGAAGGAATGGGGATTGCGTCCGTTGGCAGTACACTATGATAATACATGGAATACAGCTATCGCTACACAGAATATTTTTAAAGTATTGGGTAAACTGAATGTAGACCTTGATACTTATGTAATAGATAACAAAGAATCGAACGATGTCTTTAAAGCATTTCTGAAAGCGGGTGTACCTGAACTGGATGGCCCTACAGACATAGCATTGGCAGAAGTACTATATCGTGCGGCAAGCAAGTTCGGCATCAAGTATGTGCTTGAAGGACACTCGTATAAAGCAGAAGGTATTTCGCCACTGGGTATTATGTATGTAGATGGTAAATACATCAGCGACATACATAAGCGCTTTGGTACAATGAAGATGAAGACATTCCCGAACATGCCACTAACGGCATTTTTGAAATGGATCATCTTTAAGAAGATAAAAAAGATACGTCCGTTCTGGTATATACCATATAACAAAGCAGAGGCACGAGCCATGCTGGAAAAAGAATACAACTGGGAATACTACGGCGGCCACCATCTTGAAAACAGGATGACGGCTTTCCACCATAGTGTTTATCATCCGCAACGTTTCAAATTAGATCAGCGTAACAATAGCCTTTCCGCAGCTGTGCGTTCAGGAGATATGAAACGAGAAGACGCGATTGCTGAATATGCAAAACCACCGCATATAGAAGAAGACCTGATTCCTTTCTTTAAGAAAAGGCTGGAGCTGAGCGATGAGGAATATGATGCGTTGATGGCTGCTCCGAAAAAATTCTTCTGGGATTATAAAACATACAAGAAAACATTTGAACGTATGAGGCCGCTGTTTTACATGCTCTATAAATCGAGCCTTGTACCTAAGAGCTTCTACCTTAAATATTGTTTTCCGTTGGATATAGAGAAACTGAAAAAGCAACAACAAGCATGATAACTATAGTTAATTACGGCATGGGCAACCTTGCATCTGTACAAAACATGCTGAAACGTATAGGTGCCGCTTGCGAGATAACAGGCGACCTGGAGAGAATTGCCAATGCTAAAAAAATACTGTTGCCGGGTGTTGGTGCATTTGATGCGGCCGTGCAACAAATAGATAAAGCAGGCATGAGAGAGGTGCTGAATAAAAAAGCACTGGAAGATAAAGTGCCTGTGTTGGGTATATGCCTTGGCATGCAGCTGCTTACACAATCGAGTGAGGAAGGTGTGCTGAAAGGATTGGGATGGATACCTGCAAAAACGGTGAAGTTTAACTTTCCGCAACCAACAAACCTGAAAGTACCACACATGGGCTGGAATGAAATAAGTGTCGTAAACCATTGTGCATTGGTAGATGACCTACCACCCGAACCACGTTTTTATTTCGTACACTCTTACCATGCAAAAGCAGAGGACGATAAATATGTAATAGCCCGTACGCACTACGGTTACGATTTCGACTCGATGCTAACGAATGGTGATAATATAATGGGTGCACAGTTTCACCCTGAAAAGAGCCACAAGTTTGGCATGAAACTGCTGACGAACTTTGCCAAGATATAATGAGGCTAGCACTCATTGGTAATATGAATAACAACTACTTCTCGCTGATGCGCTATCTGCGCGATGCAGGTGTAGATGCGGAATTGTTACTATTTGCCGATGAGATAAATCACTTCCTGCCGGAGAATGATACATGGGATATTGAAAAGTGGAAGCCGTACATCAAACAAACGAAAATAAAGGGTGGAGCATTAGGGCAGTATTTTAAAATGTCTGCCGCAGATATTCGTAAAGAATTTGAGGGTTACGATTACTATATAGGCTGTGGTTTTGCCCCTGCATATTTCTATAAAGCAGGTATGAAGCTTGATCTGTTTACACCTTATTGTGTAGGTATAGAGTACACTTATCGTATTACCAAAACAAAGCCTGTTCATTATCTGAAAGAAAAGATAGAAGCATACTACCAAGTAAAAGGACTGAAATATAATACCAAGGTAGTAGGGACAATAGACGAAGAGAGCAGGATAAAAGCAGAGAAGATTGGAGTGAAAACACAATCACTCCCTTTGTTGATGATTTATAATAAAGAACAGGCAAAGGGAGATGATGAATTTCTCTCAGCGACTATTCAAAAATTCAATCAGCATTACCCTGTTGTTTTCAGCCATGTTTCGCATTTTCCAAAAGGAAGCAGAACATGGGAGATAAAACGCAACGATATACTCATAAAAGGCTTCGCTGATTTTGCTAACCATACAGATGCTAATCCGTTACTGGTATTATTCAACTACGGAGAAGCGGTAGAGGCATCTAAGGCACTGATAGCAGAGCTTGGAATAACGGACAAAGTATTGTGGGTGCCTGTGATGAGCCGCAAGAAAATAATGCGCCTGCTGGAACATGTGCATTTTGGTGGTGGTGAGTTTGGTGGTGCAGTGTGGGGTGGTACTGGTTGGGAGTTTATGGCGAAGGGGGTGCCCTTTTTCCAATATGTAGATATGCCCGACAGCGTTTTTGAGGCGAATACAGGTATGAAAATGCCACCTTTCTTCAATACCAACAATAGTGCAGAAATAAGCAGACTGTTACAAACATACACATCTGATAAGGCCAATCTGACTGCTAACGGACAAGCCCTGAAGGCTTGGTTTGATAAAGAAGCAGGGCAGGAATTGGCAAATAGCTATATAAACATCCTGAAATCTTAGTTAACAACGGGTTATTAAGCTTTTGGGATATAGTATTATTAATATAGCATAACTATCTTTAAAGTTTAGATTATTGCATACATGCAGGATAATATAGAGCCAATGTTTGCCGATAACAGACAGGCAAATCGTATAAATGTAGAAAGGCTGCTGTCCAGACTTGTGGACTACTGGCCATCTATTACTATATCTGTGGCTGTGGCATTGATTTTTGCGTTTGGCTACCTGCGATACGCTACTCCGCAATATCTCATCAAAGCGAAAGTACTGATAAAGAGTGAGCAGGGGCAGGGGGTAAACGGTGCGCTGCTGGAAGAGTTGGGTATGGGCAACACTGTAAGCAATATAGAAAATGAGGTAGAGATATTTAAAAGCCGTTTGTTAATGCAACGTGTGGTTGCTCAAATGGATCTCAATATCCAGTACTTTATACCCGGCGCAGTAAAAACAACTGCTATTTATAATGATGGTCCGTTTTTATTTAAAACACTGATACCAGATACGGCTATTACGGCCTTCTATAGCTACACGCTGAAGCCGCTTGGCGGAGATAAGTTTGAACTGGCTAATGAAAAGAAAACCTGGCAAGGTAAGTATGGAGATACACTGCAATTGCCGGTGTCTGCTGTAGTAATAGAGCGTAACCTAAATGATGCGCACATTTACAACGAAGTAGAAGAATACATCATCAACATCACCCCGGTAGAAGATATAACTGAGTCTTATCTTTCTTCTTTGGGCGTAGAGCTTATCAACAGGCAGATAAACATCATCAACCTATCTATAAGAGATGAAATACCGCAACGTGGAGAAGATATTTTGCAAAAGCTGATACAGCAATATCAGGAAACGAATATTGAAGATAAGAACGAAGTTGCTAATGGTACTATCCGCTTTATAGAAGACAGGCTGGGATTGATGAGTGATGAACTGACATCTGTCGAAAAATCTATAGAAAACTTTAAGAGCCGAAACAGGCTTACAGATATTGAAGCACAGTCGAGGTTGTTGCTTGATAATACAGGCAATACACAACAGGAGCTGACACAGAAAGAAGTGCAGCTAAGAGTATTAGAGTCTCTGGAAAAGTATGTGCAGAATAGTGGCAACAATACGAGGGTAATGCCTGCTACATTGATAGCACAGGATGCAACGCTTGTAAACATTATCAGTGACTATAACAATCTGCAAACACAACGTCAAAGATTGCTGATGTCCTTTACCGAAAGTAGCCCACAAGTTAGGAATGTTGAAGCACAGCTAGAAGACTTGCGTATAGGCATTAGGAATTACATAACATCGCTCAAGAAAGGATATCAGATTTCAGTGAATGAACTGAAGTCTCGTGCCGATATTATTGATAATAGCATAAGAGCAGTACCATCTAAAGAAAGAGAATCAAGGGAATATGCTCGCCAACAAGCTATCAAGCAAGAGCTGTACTTATTCTTATTAAAGAAAAGAGAAGAGGCGGCTATATCTAAATCTGCCACTGTATCTAATCTGAAAGTAATAGACCCCGCAAAACAATCAGGCCGTGCAGTATTTCCTGTGAAGTCAAAAATATACCTGATAGCATTGGTAATTGGCTTGCTGATACCGGGTGTCAGGATATTGTTGAAAGAGCTGTTCAATAACAGGGTTAAATCCCGTAGCGATGTGGAAGCAGGTACATCCACTCCTATACTTGGTGAAATTGTATCGGTATCTGAAGAGCAGGTGGTGGTAGTGAAGAAAGATGCAAGAACAGTTGTTGCAGAGCAGTTCAGGGCACTGCGCACCAATATACAGTTTATGCTGACGGATGATGCCGAAAAAACCATCCTGATAACATCTAGCATGAGTGGTGAGGGCAAATCATTTATCTCTATCAATCTTTCAAGTACACTAGCATTGTCTGGTAAGAAAGTAATATTACTGGAACTGGATTTGCGGAAACCTAAAGTTGCTCATCATCTGCATTTGAATAATCAGTTAGGGTTTTCAAACTACGCAATAGGAAAAGCAAATCTGAATGATGTTATTGTTCCATCAGGTGTGGTAGACGGATTTGACGTAATGCCATCGGGCCCTGTGCCTCCAAACCCTGCAGAGTTGATAATGTTGCCAAAAACAGAGCAACTGATTGCGGAGTTGAGAACAAAATATGACTACATAATAATAGATACTGCTCCTATAGGATTGGTAACTGACGCACAGTTGCTGGCTAAAAATGCAGACGCTGTTATCTATATATTGAGGCAAGGCTATACATACTACGAGCAATTGAAATCTGCTGACGAGTTGTATAGGTCGGGTAAAATGAAACACATGGGCATGGTGATAAATGATGTGGAACTGAAAAGAGGTAATGCATACGGATACGGTAAGTATAGTTCGGGTTATTATGATGAGCCAACTACCGCATCTACAATGAAATTAAAAAAACTAATCAAACGTAAGTAAACAATACAACACTACAATCATGAGTGAGACTAAACAGCGAATAGCGGTAATTGGTTTGGGGTATGTAGGTATGCCATTGGCAGTAGAATTCGCAAAAAAATTTCCAGTAATAGGATTTGATATCAATGCTCAACGCATAGCAGAACTGCAAAGCTGCAAGGATCATACACTGGAAGTAAATACTGAAGCTTTGCAGGAAGTGATAGTGCAAAACAAGCCTGAGGATAAAGGTTTGTTGTGCTCAAATAAACTGGAGGATATTGCTGATTGCAATTACTATATTATAACCGTACCTACGCCGGTAGATAAATACAACAGACCTGACCTGACACCGCTCTACAAAGCAAGTGAAACGGTGGGTAAGGTGTTGAAACAAGGAGATGTTGTGGTGTATGAATCTACCGTGTACCCGGGTGTAACGGAAGATGAATGTGTACCTGTTTTGGAAAAAATTTCGGGGCTGAAGTTCAATAAAGATTTTTATTGTGGTTATTCACCAGAACGCATCAACCCGGGAGACAAGCAACACACTGTTACCAAAATTAAAAAAGTAACATCCGGCTCTACAGACGAGATAGCAGAAGCAGTTGATAAACTGTATGCTTCTATTATAGTAGCAGGTACGCACAAAGCAAGCAGTATAAAAGTAGCTGAGGCAGCGAAAGTGATTGAGAATGCACAGCGCGATATCAATATTGCATTTGTGAATGAGTTAGCTAAAATTTTCAACCGTATGGGTATAGATACACATGACGTGTTGGAAGCTGCAGGTACAAAATGGAACTTTCTGAAATTCAAACCCGGATTGGTTGGTGGACACTGTATAGGTGTGGATCCTTACTATCTTGCACAGAAGGCACAGGAAGTGGGATACAATCCTGAAATAATATTGGCCGGCCGCAGGATGAATGATGGTATGGGGAGCTACATAGCTAATGAGGTGGTGAAGATGATGATTAAGCGGAATCTTACTATCAAGAACTCAAATATCCTGATGCTGGGTGTAACGTTTAAAGAGAATTGCCCTGATGTTAGGAATACAAGAGTGGTAGATATACTTGCCGAATTGAAATCTTATGATATCAACGTTACCGTGTACGATCCATGGGCAAGCCCGACTGAAGTGAAGCACGAATACGGTATTGATACCACAAGTGAAAAACCAAGTGGTAAATATGATGCAGTGGTACTGGCCGTAGCGCATGATGAGTTTGTAAATGCAGATTGGAAATCATACCTGAAACCTGATGGTGTCATTTATGATGTGAAAGGCTGTCTTGATAAAACATTAGTTGATCATCGTCTATAAGAATACGAATGAGCTACTTTGCACATCCAACAGCGGTAATAGACGACGGTTGCGAAATAGGTGAGGGTACAAAAATCTGGCACTTCTCGCACATCATGCCCAATTGCAAAATTGGTAATGGTTGTAACATCGGGCAAAACGTGGTTATCAGTCCTGAAGTGGTATTAGGTAATAACGTAAAGATCCAGAACAACGTATCATTATACACAGGTGTTACTTGCGATGATGATGTGTTTCTTGGTCCGTCTTGTGTATTCACAAATGTTATCAATCCGCGCAGTGCTGTAAATAGGCGCAATCAATATGCGAAAACACATGTTGGCAAGGGCGCAAGCATCGGTGCCAATGCTACAATAGTCTGCGGCCATGATATTGGTATATTTGCCTTTATTGGTGCAGGCGCTGTAATTACAAAAGATGTTCCGCCCTATGCATTGGTTGTAGGCAACCCTGCCAGGCAAACTGGCTGGATGAGCGAGTACGGTCATAAACTGAAATTTGATGCAGAAGGCAAGGCTACTTGTCCTGAAAGCAATGAGAACTACTTATTACAAAACGGTAGTGTTATTAAGCTATCCTGATACAATCAGCAAACAATTTTATAGTAACAGCTTTTGCAGCAATGCAGAAGCTGTTTGCATATCTGCAGGATGGAAGTAGCTAAGCAGGCAGGTAAGGGTTTTGTAAGCTATCTGTGGCGCAATGTGCTGGAGAAAATCATGGGACTTGTAGCCATGATTTTTCTGGCTCGCAAACTAACACCTTACGATTTTGGGTTGGTGAGTATAACCGAGGTATTGTTATACCTGATATCGGTACTTGGTACTACGGGCCTTGCAGAATTCCTGCTGGCGTATAGAAAAGATGATACAGACGAAATATTTAAAGCTGCGTTTTGGTTCAATGTAATCATCACAATAGGTATTGCTGTTGTCTTTCTCTGTGCGGTGCCGTTTTGGGCGGATGCGCAGCATGATGAACGGATTGTGAAACTTGGGTTTATTGCAGCAGGTATTTTTATCTTTTCTCAGCTGCAAACAATACCTAAAACATGGCTCAGTAAAAACCTGCAATTTGATAAACAGGTAAAAGTGCAAGCACCATTTATCATACTGGTACCGCTGACAAAGATTGCTGCAGTGTTTGCAGGATGGGGGGTGTATAGTTTACTGATACCCACAATCGTTTTTCAGCCCGTACTTACTTTTTTACTGTACAGGCAAACTAAACTTAAAATCAGTTTTCAATTATTCACCAACAGGTGGCGAGAGATATACCATTTTACAAAACATCTGATAGGTGCTACCATATTTACAAGGATCACAGACTATGGTGATAAATTTATTCTGGCAAGGTTTGTAGGGATAGATAAGTTGGGGGTGTATAATATAGCATTTCAATTGGCAGAGTTATTTACAGGACAGCTAACACAAGTATCTAACAACGTACTGTCTTCTGTATTGCCAAAGTATATAGATGATAAGGATAGATTTTATCATCACTACATCAGCTTTCTCAAAGCATTTTCATTTTTCGCGCTACCGATGTTGGCAATCATGTTTGTAGCCGCAGAGCCGATAGTGCTAACATTATATGGCAGTAAATGGATAGAGGCTGTATTACCACTGCGCATACTGATTGTTGCAGCTGCATTTAAATGCGTATCCAGCTCTTACGGTAGTGTGATGAACTCTTTCCACCTGAATAAAAAGAGCTTTATAGTAACAGCTATATACGGACCATTCCACTTAGTAGGTTCTTATCTAGGTTCTATGTTTGGTCTAGGTGGCCTGGCACTGGTAGTAACAATTGTAAAAGTTGTTTTCATCAATTGGAATATTAAACAAATAATGGACGCTGTAGCTAAGCCTTTTATGAAATGGTATAGCGATATATTCCCGTATTTCATTTTAAATGCAATTTTGATCGGTATAGTGTGGTTTGTTGCAACGCTATTGCCATCTATGAAGCCAGTATATACTGCCTGCATAATCAGTGCAGCATTTGTACTACTCTATATAATAGTTGCACGGTTATTATATCGTAGCGCAACAGTTCAGGTGTCTGCAACCATTGCCAATATTTTCCCCAAACTATCACCTTACTTCAATAAAGTATTCGGTATATGAAGCGCATTGCCCTTGTAGGCAATATGAATAATAATTTCTTCGCCATTACCCGCTATTTGCGGGATAAGGGGTATGATGCCCATTTGTTTTATCGATTGGCGATGCCTCATTTTCAACCTATGGCTGATAGTTATGGAAACGACTATCAATCATTTTGTCATCAGGTAGATTGGTTGGAAAATGGTTTTCATAATGCTGATGTGGAAGATGTAAGAAAAGTGTTGAATGGGTTTGACTTTTACATTGGACAGGGAGAAGAAGCCGCAGTTGCATACAAGGCAGGCTTTAATATAGATGTGTATTATCCTTACGGATCCGATGTATATAAATATGCACAACTGCCACAGGAATACGCGCTGAAGAGTAAGATAAAATCATTGGTGACAGGTAGTGCATACAGGCCAAGCTATAGCCAGATGAAAGAAGGTACTATGGCTAAGTACCTGAAAGGAGCTATTGTAGATGCACGATACATATTTGCTGATGCAACGAATGATGAGTTTGAAGCACAATTGAAGAGCTTGCAATATAAAGGTGTTTACAAAAAAGTGCCAATGCCTTTTATTTATTATCCTGAATACGAGTATATAGATAAAAACCAATTGCCTGAAAGTATTGTTGCAATAATTGAGAATATAAATAACAAACATGATTTTGTTTTGCTGTATCATGGCAGGCAAGAATGGGCTACGTATCATAACCAGTTCACAGGAAAGAACACGCACCATTTGATACAAGGTTTTGCAGGTTTAGTAAAAGAAAACCCGCAGTGTAATGCTTGCTTAGTAATGCTGGAGTATGGTACGGACGTAGCAGAGTCTAAAGAATTAATAAAGCAGTTGTGTGTAGAGGATAAAGTATATTGGCTGCCTAAAATGTACCGTAAAGAATTGATGTATGTTGTACAACAAGCAGATGTATGTTGCGGAGAATTTGCGCATAGCTTTCTGACATTTGGTACGGTGGTAGAAGCAATGCTGATGAAGAAACCGGTCATCACGCATAGGGTGGATAGTTATTATACGTCTACATATCCTGTTTTGTACCCTTGCTACAATGCAAGAGAACCCAAAGAAATAGAACAGACAATAAGCCGGGCGTATACAAATGCAGAAGAGCGTGTGAAAATGGGTGATGAAGCGTATGCTTGGGTGAAGAAATATTTTATCGAAAATCCTTTGCAGGAATTATTAAATATCATTGAAGCTTAGTGGTAAGTAAAAAAGTTCGCATACTATTTACCATACCCAATTTCATTACCGCAGGTAGTGGCATGGAGATGATGAATATTATCGACAGGTTGGATAAAGAAATATTTGAACCTTATATCTGTGTGCAACAGGAAGGTGGGAGGCTTTTTGATGAAGCTAAAGAAAAAGGATATCATGTATTGGTGCAACCATTTATGGTAAGCGGTGTTGCAGGTATGATATCTATACTGAAGCATGCAAGAACCTTAGCAGGTGGTTTTAAGAAGTATAAGTTTGATATCTGGCAGTCGTTCAATTGGTCTTCTGATTATTCAGAAGCGCTGATAGCAAAGTTTGCAGGTGCAAAATATGTGTATGTAAAAAAGAACATGAACTGGGATAGAGCTGCTTGGAAAGTAAAGAGCTTTTTATCTAACAGCATCATTGCCAGAAACACAACAATGTTCAGGTGCTTTTTCGCACCGCCATATTTGAAAACTAAAACGCATTTCATACCTGGGGCAGTTGACGTAAAAATGTTTTATCCTGAAAAGGATAAAACAGCAAGAGCAGCATATCATATACCTGATGATGCTGTGCTGATAACTTGTGTTGCACAGTTGGTGAGGGTTAAAGACCAGTTAACACTTGTTAAGGCTGTAGCTAATATTGAACAAGTATACGTACTGCTGGCAGGTGCGGCAAGAGATGATGAATATGTTGCAGAGCTGTACAGCTTGATAGATAGCTTAGGACTAAAAAATAGGGTTATTCTGGCAGGGCCTGTAAGTAATGTGAATGTGTTGCTGAATGCGAGTGATATTTTTGTATTGCCAACAACAGATGCTGGCGGGCATGAAGAGGGGAGCCCTGTTTCATTGATAGAAGCTATGGCAACTAAACTGCCTTGTATTGCAAGTAATGTATCTGGTAGCAGAGATTTGATACAGACAAATGAAACAGGTTTACTATTTAAGCCAGAAAATGTTGAAGAACTGACTGCCTGTATAAATAAATACCTGAACGAACCTGAATATGCAGATGCTATGACTGAAAAGGCATACGAACAAGTAATGAAAGAACACACTTTGGATATAGAGGCTGCAGAATTTGAGAAAGTGTACAAAAAGATGATGCGAATAAAATAGTGAGTGCTTTCTACGATATATGGATAGGTAATCAACCAAAGTATACCAGGTTAGATAATACTGCATGGCAGGTTGATAAAACCATGCCACAGTTATGGAATAGCTTGCCTGGTAATAGTGAATATTATACTGCTTACGAAGATGAAAGCGCTTCAATCATTCTGATTGGTCAGCTGTATGAGTCTGTTGATATAGCAAGTTTGATGAAACAATGTGCGCAGTATATCTCAGGTGATGCGAGTGTTTTTGATGAACCTGCAGGGCATTATGCACTTATAGTTTACATAAAAGCTAGTAAACAGTATCACGTATTTACAAACCGTTTAGGTACGTACCATTTATACTATTCCTCAATAGAAGGAGTAAATACGGTCAGCACCTACTATACAGGACTTGCAAAAAATTCGTCAGTAAAAACATTAGATTGGGAAGGTATTACTGGTTTCATGGCCATGGGCTTTTTCCCGGGTAATACAACATGGCTGGAAGGTATAGCAATATTAGAACCAGCATCGCATTATACATTCAGCGAAGATTTAGATTTGCTGTCCCACAAAAGATACTGGAACTGGTCTATCAACCCTGCTGTAGAGAATGAAGAAAATTTGTTAGAAAAGTTTGATGGCTTACTGCAGGAAATAATGTCTTTTGCTACTGCAAATAAAAAAGTAGTATTACCTATATCCGGCGGATTAGATTCTCGTACATTGGCAGGAGTTGTTGCCAAACAAGTAAAGCAACCCAAATCGGTTTGGGGATATTCTTACGGATATACTGCTAAGTCTATAGAAACAAAGATTGCAAAGAAGATTGCCAAAGCTGAAGGAATTGCTTTTGATGAATATGTTGTACCACAGTATCTGTTTGAAAAATCTGCAACGATAGCCGATGCGGTGGAGCTGTTTCAATATATAGACGGCACAAGACAGGCCTGTATGTTGGATGAGCTGGAACAGCGTGCTGATGTTGTAGTAGGTGGCCATTGGGGAGATGTGTGGATGGATGACATGGGAATGGTTACCATGAACGAGACTGAATTCTTTAAGAAGAAAATAGTGAAGCGCGGTAGTGATTGGTTATTAGAAAATGTATGTAAACCACACTATGCTAATTATAATACTTTCCTGAAAAATTATTTCAATAACTGGAATAACCAACACAGTCATATTGAGGATAAAGATTTCAGGATGAAAATTTTTAAGACAGACCAATGGTCTTTCAGGTGGACGGTGCCAAGCCTGCGTATGTATCAGGCGGCAGTAATGCCTGTATTGCCATTTTATGATAAACGCATTGTAGATTTTTTTAGCACTGTGCCAACAAGTATCGTGCAGCAACGTTTGTTTCAGATAGCTTACATCAAAAAATATCATCCGGAACTGGCGAGGATTAAGTGGCAGGAATATGATGCTAATCTTTACAACTACAAACGCTTCAATAACAGAAATATATTTTACAGAATAGTAAAGAAGATACAACGAAGTCTTAAACCCAATAATAACATCAGCAGAAACTGGGAGCTATTTTATCTGAATGATGCAGGAAGAAAAAATCTTGAAAAAATATTACTGGATAATCCGGCATTTGCAAAGGTTGTAGAAATAGAAAAGATGAAAGAACTGTTACAGAATTTTTATGATTACCCAACGGCAGCTAATGGTTACAGAATATCCATGATGCACACATTTGCAGTCTTTATGAAAACCGTATTTAACGATTGAGCACACAACCTAAGATATTGTTAGTGATGCATGAGGTGCCGCTGAATTCAGGGTTTCTTGCATCTAAGTTTATTAAACTGTCAGAAAAGCTTGATGTACATCTGCTTGTTTGGGATAGCAGGCAAAATGTTGATGCATTTATTACTAAGTACAATTTACCTGACAGCTATCGTAAAAAGATACATTGTGGTTATTCAAGCGCTCATGAAAAGGCAGCAGCAATAACATCTGTCATTACAGGTTTCTTTACTAATAAAAAATACAGGAGCTATATACTAAACGGAGCAGGTGGTATTAAAGACAAAATGAAGGCTGCATTGATTTATGCACCTGTAATAAAACTAACCCCTGATATTATCCATTTTGAATTCGGAACACTTGCAGTAAAAGGTGTTGCCGTCAGCAATTTTTCTTACGCAAAATTGAGTGTAAGTTTCAGAGGCTACGATTTGAACTATGCCGGATTAGATGATATAAGCTATTATAGTGAAGTTTGGAACAAGTGTAAAGGATTTCATTTTCTTGGAAATGATTTGAGAAAGAGAGCATTAGAAAGAGGGTATATAAACAAGGGTATAGAAGTATTAATACCTCCCGCTATCGATACAGTTTTTTTCAAACCTATTAATAACAACAAGCCTACGGACAAGCTGAAGGTTGTAAGTGTAGGAAGACTGGTGTGGAAGAAAGGCTATGAATATGCAATACGTGCAGCTAGTATATTGAAGGAAAAGGGAATTGATTTTGAATATAGTATTGTTGGTGATGGTGCTCATTTGCAGGCATTACAGTTTATCATTAAAGAGTCGGGCTTAGAAAATAATGTGAAACTTTTGGGAACACTTTCAGCAGAAGCAACAAAAGGGCAATTAGAGCAATCACATGTTTTTGTTCATCCTGCTATATCTGAAGGTTTCTCGAACGCTGTTTTGGAAGCACAGGCAATGGGTTTGCCTGTTATCTGTACAGATGCAGATGGTTTGCCAGAAAACATTGAAGATACTGTTACAGGCTTTGTGGTTCCTAAATGGGACGCGGAGGCTATTGCTGAAAAGCTGATATTTTTTTCTGAAAACAGAGAAAAGATATCAGAAATGGGTTTGAAAGGAATAGAGCGAGTGAATAAATATTTTACAATAGATAAACAGATAGAAGCATTTGCGAACTTCTATTCATCCATACATAATGCTTCCTAAGATAGACCTGGTATTAATTAATGCTGAAAGGCAGTCAGTAAACTGGCAATATGGCCAAATATATACTGCCGCATACAGTGTTGATGATATGAGGCAAACTATTCAGGGTTTAATTCAAGAATCTAAAGCTGAATGGGTATTGTTTTGGGATGCAGGTTTGGGCGAAATAAATGAAACTCTTACAGCAGGGCTTGCACAAACAAATATAGATGCATGGCATGCAGGTTTGAGATTGGGAACTTCGGGTTTGCCGAATGCACTTAACTATATAAATCCCGCATGGATATATAATAAAGATGCTACGCCTGATGTGAGCAGCTCATCGTTTCGATTGAGTTTGAAGGCATCGATTATCAGGTTGTCTGTGTTGAAAGAGGTATTGCCTGTCATTTATCCACAATACACATCTGTCGATATGATGGGGTTGTGTTTGGGTTATGCCATCATTCGTAAAGGTGGTATGATGCGTTATCATCATGCTCTTGTAAAACAAGAGGCAGTAAAGATAACTCTAAGTGAACGCGATGAATGGATATTTATCAAGCAGTTTTTCCCTGCTAAGTGGCATTGGTGGGTTGTACTGAACAAGAAAGGCTTGTTGAATAACATCAGACATAAGAATAGTGTTAATAATGTAGCGTACATACATCTGAAACCAGATTTACATTCATCAGCAATAAAGCATGCAGCCATTCCTAAGATAGTTTCGGTACTTGCGCCAACGCTTGATAGGTATAGTTATCTGAAAAATGAATTGGATCAACTGTCTGTGCAGACAATAATGCCACTTGAGGTTTTAGTAACAGACCAGACAGATGATGCGAGAAGGCGGACTATAGATGCTAATGAATACACTGCAATAAATCTCAGATGGTTTCCGCAGTCTGAAAAGGGACAATGCAATGCTTGGAACAAACTGATAGAAGAAGCTAAAGGTGAATATCTTTTGTTTCTCGGAGATGATGCGGATAATATAACCACTGATTTTATTGAAAAGCTATTAGGAACAGCGCAGTATTATAATGCTGATATGGTAGCTTCGAATGTTGTAGAACTTGGATTGCCGCCTAAACCCGTAAATCCATTTTATTACATGTCTGATACTTTTCCGATTACCTTGATAAAAAGAGAAGTAGTTGTAAAAGCAGGATGTATGGATATGTTCTTCAATAGGAATATTCGTGCTGACTATGATTTGGCTCTTCGCTGTCATCAGCTTGGTGCATTTATGGTGTTCGATTCTTCTGCACTGATAGATCATCACCGCGCACCTGTTGGTGGACTGCGTACTTATAAAGCAAGAGCTATTACAAACAGAACATCGAAGAACTCAGTTACAAAATTTGCCGAGCCTACCAGCTCTGAATTGTTCTTACTGAAGAAATATTTTGGTGCAACTGAGTTTACAAACTATGTGCGCATAAAATACTTTGATCAGTTGATGATAAACGGAGGGTTGTTTAAAAAACTTGTTAGGTTGTTAGTATTTATATGCAAACTACCCGCAATACAAAAACGCTATAAAGCTAACCTTGCTGCTGCTATCAACGAATTGCAAAGCAGGCACTAATACATGACGCCTCATTATCTGATAATAAGTTCTGAGTTTCCTCCCGGACCAGGTGGTATAGGTAAGCATGCTTATAGCATGGCTAAAGGCTTATTGCATAATGGTGTTAATGTTTCAGTAGTGTGCAATATGGATTACACAAGTGAAGATGAGATTAGTAGTTTCTTAAACAAGAATAGAGAAATCAACATTCATAGAATCACGCGTAATGGATTTTCAACCTACATCAATCGAATAAGAACAATCATCAGTTTGTATAAAAAGTACAGGTTTGATAAAGTAATACTCACAGGACAGTTTTCACTGTGGATGGGCTTGGTATTAAAGACTCTTTTCAAAGGCGTACATACAGTATTGATAATACACGGTTCTGAATTGAATATGGGAGGTAGTGTAAAGCAAACACTTACAAAGAAATCTATATTGAACGGCGATAAAGTATTTGCTGTTTCAAATTACACACGTTCATTATTACAAAGCAAGGTTGATAGGCAGGATATTGAGGTGTTGCCAAATGGGTTAAACATGGAGGATTGGAATGTTGAGGCAGAGTCATTTAGGTGGGAAGGCTATCCGAAATTACTGACTGTAGGTAGTGTAACACAACGTAAAGGGCAGCACAATGTAATACATGCATTAGAGGAGATTAAAAAAACCTATCCTGATGTACATTACCATATTGTAGGGAAATATGCAGATGGTACTTTGAAAAATTTAGTACGACAATCAGTACTGGAAAACCATGTAACATTTCATGGAAAGCTAAGTGATGCTGATTTGAGAAGCGCTTACAAAACTGCAGATATTTTTTGCATGCTGAGCGAAAGCGATAGCAGAGGAGATGTAGAAGGGTTTGGAATAGCCATACTGGAAGCAAATATAAATGGTATGCCTGCTATTGGTAGTAAAGGGACAGGTATTGAAGATGCAATTGACAATGGTAGAGCCGGCATATTAGTTGATGCGCACAAGCCTGCAGAAATTTCAAATGCAATTGATGCCATCTTAAAAATGGATAAACTAGTACTTGCAAGACAGTGCAAAGATTGGGCTAAAAAACATGACTGGGACCAATTGGCTAAAAAAATGATATGAAAATATTGGTAGTATCACATACAGAGCATTACATAGACCGTAAAGGGATTGTCTATGGGTGGGGAGCTACGGTTAAGGAATTAGATGCTGTGGCTGAACGCTTTGGTGAAGTGGTGCATATAGCATGTTTACACAAAACAAATAATATACCACCTAGTGCTTTGCCCTATACAGGCAATGTACAGTTTGTGCCTATACCACCGTTTGGTGGTTCCGGGTTCAGGAATAAATTGAGGATTATTACATCTGCTATCAGCAATCTTAGAATCATTCGCAGAGAGCTTAAGCGTGCAGATGTGTTTCAGTTCAGGGCGCCTACTTCTATAGGTTTATACGTTATACCGTACCTCACATTTTTTACTGAAAAGAATGGATGGTATAAATATGCCGGGAACTGGATGCAGGACAACCCACCCTTGTCATACCGTTTGCAAAGATGGATGTTGAGAAATCTGCAAAGCAGAAAAGTAACCATCAATGGCAGGTGGAACAACCAACCCGCTAAATGTATAACATTTGAAAATCCTTGTCTTACAGAAGATGATAGGCAAGATGGACTTAGGGTACTACAAACGAAAGACTATTCGAAAGCACTTCGAATTTGTTTCGTTGGGCGAATGGATGCTGAAAAAGGTGTGTATGATATTGTAGATGCTATAAAAAATAGTAAATACAAATTTGACTCTATAGACTTTATTGGTGATGGTCCTGAATTGAGCAAGCTAAAGGAGTACGCTGCAGACAATGATGTTGTAGCAAATTTTCATGGTTCACTAAGTAGAATACAAGTGTTTGAAATATACAGGCAATCGCATATGATATTGCTACCAAGCAAATCAGAAGGCTTTCCTAAAGTGATAGCAGAGGCAGCTAATTTTGGTTGCATCCCTGTGGTTTCAGATGTGTCATCAATCGGCCAGTATATTAATGAAACCAATGGCTTTCTGTGGAATGCAAAGAAAAGTTCATTTACAGTATACTTTAATTCGCTAAATATAGGTGATGCTACGAGCCTGAAAGCAAAAGCGTTGATGGCACATGAAATGGCAAAATCATTTACCTATAATAATTACCTTGGTAAGCTGGAGTCTGAAATGTTGAATGGCTGATAATACGCAACAATATTATAAACACTTGTCTGTACCACAGTTTGCCTTGCTGTTAGCGACTGGTGCATTGTCTGTGTATGTGCCAATATTAGTGACAGCTATATGGTTATTCATAATAGTATCTGCGGTATACAGCGTTATAATTAAAGATAGCAGATGGATGTGGTACGGCTTAGCAGCTTCACCTATAATGGAAGTATGGGCGCGAATGTCCAGAGCACCATTCTTACCGCACGAAATCGGGAAGTATTATCTGATATTGTTACTAGTATTACTTTTTGTTCAGCATGTCAGATACGGCTCTGCTAGGGCAATGTACTACACAGGGGGCTATATATTGCTTGCACTGGCGCCCAGTACATTAGTAGGTTTAGGTACATTCGATTTTGAAGGATGGGTATTAAATGTATTTGGTATACTGTTGCTAGCACTAATGCTTGTATTTTCAGCCCGAGAAAGGTGGAGTATAGAAAAATATTGCAGGGTTATTCAATTTGGTATCATGCCCGTAATACCTGTGCTCGTGTACCTTACCATCAAAACGCCGGATTTCGATAAGATCGATTTCACTTTGTCATCCAATTTTAAAACATCGGGCGCATTTGGTAGTAATCAGGTATCAACCATATTAGGTGTTGGTATGATATTTACTATGCTGCTGATGGTACTGCGCAGGCCGTTATTCAGTTTGAGATGGCTGAACTTTTTGTTGATGGCAGCGCTGTTATATAGAGGATTTCTGACGTTTTCGCGAGGAGGTATTCTTACTACCTTGGTTTGTCTTATAGTGGCAATTGTCCCCGCAGCTTTTACAAGCTTACGGTCCTTCCTGAGGTTTACAGTGCTGTTGTCATTGGTTATTGGTTTTGGTCTAGTAATCTTTGTTAAGGTAAATGAGATGACGAACAATCAATTACTGCTTCGTTATAAAGGTGAAACAATTGGCACACTTACAGGTTCAAAGCAACGCTCGCTAAATACTATTACGTCCGGCAGAACACAGATAGCATCTACAGATATAGACATGTTCAGAGACCACCCAGTATTCGGTGTAGGTCCTGGTATGTCAAAAGATTTACGCCCTTCTTATGGCTTTGCAGCAATAGCTTCTCATACAGAATATACCCGTCTGCTAAGTGAACATGGTATTGGTGGGCTTATCGTTGTTACGCTGTTGTTTACCTTTCCTATATGGTGGCTCAGAAGGCAGAAGTATATGGTGTGGCGTGTGGCTATAGCCAGCATATTTTTATTCGCATTACTTACGTCACTACACTCGGCTATGCGTACCAATACCACCATAGTATGTTATGTACTTGCAGCAATACCGGTTTATGTATTGCAGAAAAGAAAAAAACTTGTCAATCAATAAACGTATTCTGATAGCTGGATTGTTTGCACAGTCAGGTAATAATCCACCAACACAGGCATTTGTATTGGCAAATACTATGCAGAAAAGAGGCGTACAGCTGATTGCAACATCAAAGCATATAAGCAAATGGAAGCGGCTGGCTGATATTGTATTTACGATGTTTAGAAAAGCATCTGCATACGATGTTGCTATCATACAGTTTTATTCCGGCAATAGTTTTATATGGCAATACATTGCTGCACATATTGCTACGTTGCTGAATAAAAAAATAGTGATGACTGTGCATGGTGGTAACGTACCTACAAAACTTGAATCTTCAATAGGGTATAGATACAAAGCGCTATTAAACAAAGCTGACCTGATAACCGTACCATCAATATTCATGCAACAAGAATTGAGGAAACATGGCCTCGCATCAGCGCTGATAGAAAATATCATCGATTTATCAGATTATCAATTCAGAGAAAAGAATAAGATTCGTCCACGTATATTATGGATGCGTGCATTCAGTGACCTCTACAATCCTTTGATGGCTGTTAGCGTATTGAATATACTAAAGCAGCAATATGCAGATGCGAAGATGGTAATGGCTGGTCCTGATTTGGGCATGTTGCAGCAAACAAAAGAATTGACGCGTAGCCTTGGACTTGAGAATAATATCAATTTCGCAGGATTCATTAACAATGAACATAAAAACCAATTGGCTGCAGACTTCGATATATATATATCTACAAACAGAATAGATAATGCCCCCGTTAGTTTTTTGGAGATGTGGGCTATGGGTTTGCCTGTGGTAAGTACAGGTGTTGGTGGCGTGCCTTATTTGTTAGATGATGGTATGACAGGAATAATCGCAAAAGATGATGATGCACAAAGCATGGCAGATGCCATTATTTCATTGATAGAAAATCAGGCATTATCATCGAGTATTATCAATAATGCGAAAATGAAAGTTGCCACCTATGATGAGGTGAATGTGTACAGGAAATGGGAGGAGGTAATTAATAGTTTGTAATCTACATGTCACTCGCGGCAAGCATATATAGCAAAGCACCTGTTTGGTTACAAAATGTTTTTGTAAGCCTATATGGCTTGCAATGGAAGCGTCGCAGATTTGGTGGCGTTTTTGCAAGTGAACTGAAACAGTATAAAGAACGAGAAAAATACACTGCAGCAGAGTGGGAAGATTATACGACTCATCAATTGAGGGTAATGCTGCTGCATGCATATAATACTGTCCCGTATTACAGAGAAAAATGGATGGCCGCTGGTATTACCGAAGATCAGCTGAAATCATTTACACTATCTGATATCAACCTACTACCATATCTTTCTAAAGACGATTTGCGTAAACATTGCAAAACAACATTGTTGTCTGAAAAGAAAGAAAATGGTGGTAGTTATTTTGAATCGAGCGGAACAACAGGTACACCAACATCTATCTTGTTTTCAGATCCTATGCATCAACGATGGAGTGCAGCCTATGAAGCGCGTGTAAGGAACTGGGCAGGTGTTGATAATAATATGAGTCGTGGCATGATAGGTGGCAGGCGTGTATTGCCCGATGCTGATGCGAGGCCACCTTACTACAGGTACAACTATTTTGAGAAACAAATCTATTTCTCAGCCTACCATATTTCACCTGCTACCATACAGAACTATGCCGATACATTGAATAAGTATAAGCCCGACTATATGGTTGGTTATGCCATGAGCAATTATTTTCTGGCAAGGTTTATCAAAGAAGCTGGTGTGCAGGTGCCACAGATGAAAGCAGTCATTACGTCGAGTGAGAAATTGACAACTGAAATGCGGAAAGAAATGGAAGAAGTGTATCGCTGCAAAACCTATGATGGCTGGAGTGGGGTGGAAGCTTGTGGGCTAGTAAGTGAATGTGAACATGGGGGCTTACACATCAGCCCCGATGTAGGATTGGTTGAGATACTTAATGAAAATGGAGAACCAGCCAAGCCTGGGGAATACGGAGAAGTAATATGCACGGGATTCCTTAATTATGATCAGCCACTTGTTCGTTATCGCATAGGTGACTACATGCGCGTGAGCGATAAGCAATGTGAATGTGGTAGACACATGCCGTTGGTAGAAGAAATAACAGGCAGGATAGAAGATGCCATCATTGGTAAAGATGGCAGGGAGATGGTACGGTTTCACGGTATATTTATAGGTATACCTGCTATCGTGAAGGGGCAAATTGTACAGGAAACTTTAGAAGATATTATAATAAATGTAGAAGCAGAAAGAGAACTTACTGCAGAAGAACGTGAAATATTAACCAAAAGGATATATAGTCAACTTGGTGAGGTGAATGTTCAGATTTTTGAAATGAAAGAAATACCTTGTGGCAACAACGGGAAATTCAGAGCCGTTATTTCTAAAGTAAAAAGAGTGAACCTGTAAATGATCAAGGTATTGACGGTAATTGGTACACGCCCTCAATTTATCAAAGCGGCGGCAGTATCAAGAGCTATAAATGAACATGGTGGAATAAGGGAAGTATTAATACATACAGGCCAGCACTACGACGATACCATGTCGGATATTTTCTTCCGCGAAATGGAAATTCCGAAACCCGATTATCACTTCAGCATCAATACAAGTACGCATGCTACCATGACGGCGCAAATGCTGGAAGGTATAGAGCAAGCTATCCTTAAAGAGAAGCCTGATACCATACTTGTATATGGCGATACCAACTCAACACTTGCAGGTGCATTGGCAGCATCAAAACTCCACATGCCAGTATCGCATGTAGAGGCAGGTTTGCGCAGCTTTAATATGGATATGCCGGAGGAGGTAAACCGTATACTTACCGACAGGGTAAGCAAGCAACTTTTTTGCCCTACAGAAACTGCCATACAAAACCTGAAAAACGAAGGCCTTGCTACGCCAGACAAACTGGTGGTAAACACAGGCGATGTGATGTATGATGCTGCATTGTATTACGCAAAGCAAATAGCACAACACTCTACCATTCTGCAACAATTGGGGCTGGAAGATGATAAATACCTCTTGACAACATGCCACCGTGCAGAGAATACCGATGATAAAGCAAGGCTTACGGCTATTGCAGATGCAATTAATGAGTTGGCGAAGCAATACAAAATAGTACTGCCACTGCACCCGCGTACCAGAAAGATGATAGAACAATATCACTTGCAATTGGATTGTATTGTGATAGAGCCTGTTGGCTATTTCGATATGTTGTCTTTACTGAAGCACAGTCATATGGTGCTGACAGATAGTGGCGGCTTACAGAAAGAAGCATACTTTTTTCATAAACATTGTGCAATACTCAGAGACCAGACAGAATGGGTAGAACTGACTACTGCAGGATGCAGCACTATAACCGGTGCAAACAAAGACAAGATACTGGATGCAGTAGCCACCAACTATGATAAAAAATTCCGTAATGGTAGTGTATTTTATGGCGATGGCCACGCTGCTGAAATAATAACAAAACATCTGGCTTCTATATAGTGTCCAGCGTACTGATACTAACACAATACTATCCGCCAGAAACGGGAGCCCCACAAAACCGTCTCAGCAGTCTTGCCAAGCATTTGCAACTACTGGGTATGGATGTATCTATACTTACGGCTATGCCCAACTATCCTGCTATGCAGATACAAAAAGGATATGATGGCAAATGGTACATAAAAGATTCTTTTGAGGGAATCACGGTGCACCGCTCATGGATATTCGTAAAAAAATCAAATAGCATTGCCATCAGGTTGCTCAACTATTTTTCTTTCGTTTTCAGTGCATTGATTTGTGGCTTATTTAAGGTAAAGAAGCATGATGTAGTTATTTGTGAGTCGCCGCCTTTGTTTCTGGGCATTACAGCTATGCTTTTAAAATGGATGAGGGGATCGAAACTTGTATTCAATGTATCGGACCTGTGGCCTGAAAGTGCAGAAAAGTTGGATCTGGTTTCTAACAAACTATTCCTGAAGCTTGCATATTGGCTGGAAGCAAGATTATACAAAACATCAGCATTGGTAAGTGGGCAAACACAAGGTATTGTGAGCAGTGTGCAAACACGTTTCCCAAGCGTGAAAACTTTCTGGTTGCCAAACGGTATAGATGCAGACAAGTTTAGTACTGCAAATGTTAGTTACAATTGGAGAGAAACGCACGGGTATAGAAGTGACGATTTCATAGTGCTTTATGCAGGTATACTAGGGCATGCACAGTCATTGGAGGTAATATTGAAAGCTGCAGCAATACTGCGAGAAGATAAACAAGTAAAATTTGTACTGGTAGGCGATGGGCCACAAAAAGATTTCCTGCACGAAATGAAGGCGTCGCTGCAATTAGATAATGTTAGCTTTTTGCCCAACCAAAGTAGGGAAGAAATGCCAAATATAGTTGCTGCTGCAGATGCGGCAATAGTGCCACTCAGAAACATTCCTTTATTTAAAGGGGCTATACCTTCTAAGATTTTTGAAAATCTGGCTATGGGCAAACCCATATTGCTTGGCGTGGATGGTGAAGCAAAAGAATTGTTTATTAACGAAGGTAAATGCGGGCTTTTCTTTACGCCTGAAGATGAAAAGCAATTGGCTGAAAATATACATATACTTAGCAAAGACAAGCAACTGTATACTGAGCTGAGTAAGAACGGGGTTAAGTATGTCAATGAAAAATTTGACAGAAAATTGATTGCTCAAAGATTCTACCATCAATTGCTGCAACTGTAAATATTGTTTTGAATACACAACTAAAGCAGGATGTTATTGAATGGGATGTGGCCAACTGGTCGCACCTCATAAAACTATGGCAACCTGTGTTGGATGGTTTACCGAGAGATAGCAAAGTACTTGCTATCGGCGAGCGAAATGGTGGTTTGTCGTTATGGATGGCATTACAAGGTTTTCAGGTAGTATGTACCGATAGAGAAGGCCCAACAGAACAAGCCAGAGAACTACATAAAAAATACGGTGTTGGACTTAAAATAACCTACCGCGACTTCGACCTTGTAAATACAGAAGATTTCGATACCACTTACGATATCATCATCATGAAATCTGTACTTGGTGGTGTGAAAGAACAATATGGTAATGCCACCAGCCGTACAGATGCTACAAGACAAAAAGCCATTGACAATATTTATAAGCTACTTAGTCCGAAAGGCATTTTCCTGTCTGCCGACAACCTGCAAGGAAATATGTTCTTAAGGTTAATAAAACGCTTGAAAAACAAGCAGTCAGGTTGGCATTATTTCAGTATACAAGAGCTGAATGATTTATGTAAACAATTCTCATCTGTTAGTGTGCAAAGTTTTGGCATTATACCGACAAAATTTTCTGTACCGATATTAAACAAGGCTGCATATATAATTAATTCATTTCTTTGGCAGCTAATCCCTTCTAACAGTGCTTATATAGCATTTATAACAGCCCGCAAATGATTTTAGCCTTAGCATAAGTGAAATAATTTTCTGATATTGCTACCTCATTTCTATGAAGAAAATAAGGTTTGCGGTAATTGGGTATGGTCACATAGGTAAGCGACATGCTGCCATGATACAGCAGCACGAAGATTGCTCGTTGGTGGCTGTGTGTGATACCAATTCTTCATTAAAGGCAGATGTGCCGGAAGGTGTTTCTTTTTTTGAATCGCTGGATGAGTTATTACAGGCAGATGTAGAGGCCGATGTTATTACCATTGCTACCCCCAATGGGCTGCATGCAACACATGCCTTGAAAGCTGTTGATGCCGGGCATCATGTGGTTGTAGAAAAACCAATGGGCCTGCACAAAAAAGAGTGCGAAGCTGTAATTCACAAAGCCCTTAATAGCTCAAAGCAGCTTTTTTGCGTTATGCAAAACAGGTATTCGCCCCCATCAGAATGGTTGAAGCAAGTAGTGTCTGATGGCACACTTGGCGATATATATATGGTGCAGGTAAACTGCTACTGGAATCGTGATGAGCGTTATTATAAAAAAGGCTCCTGGCATGGTACTAAGGAACTGGATGGTGGCACACTGTTCACACAATTCAGCCACTTTATAGATTTGCTATATTGGGTTTTTGGCGATGTCACGGATATAAAAGCATCTTTTTCCAGCTTCAATCATAAGCAACTGACAGATTTTGAAGATTCAGGTGTTGTCAATTTCAGATTTTTGAAAGGTGGTATTGGCAGCATCAATTTTTCTACCTCTGTTTGGGATAAGAATCTGGAAAGCAGCATGACAGTGATTGGTGCTAACGGTAGTATAAAGGTTGGTGGCCAGTATATGGACATAGTTGAATACTGTCACATCAAGGATTACGAAATGCCTGAATTGAAGCCTACCAATCCGCCGAATGATTACGGTCCGTATAAAGGCAGTGCTGCTAATCACCATTATGTGATACAGAATGTGGTAGATGTATTGAATGGCAAGGCAACCATAACTACCAATGCATTGGAAGGCCTGAAAGTGGTTGATATTATTGAAAGAATTTACGATTGTAAAAACAAATAAAGTGAACATCCCGTTTTCTCCTCCATATATAGATCAGGACGTGCTGGATGAAGTGATGAATACACTTCAATCGGGATGGATAACTACCGGACCTAAAGTAAAGCAATTGGAACAGCTGTCTGCAGAAATAGCAGGTGTGCAACATGCCCTTTGTGTTAACTCATGGACATCAGGCGCATTGCTGGTACTGAAATGGTTAGGGTTGCAAGACGGAGATGAAGTAATAATGCCTGCGTACACCTATTCGGCAACAGCGTTGGCTGTATTGCATTCGGGCGGCGTACCTGTAATGGTTGACATTAATGAAGACTTTACAATAGATCCTGAAAAGCTTGCTGCTGCCATAACACCTAAAACTAAAGCAATCATAACAGTAGATGTTGCTGGTTGGCCATGCGATTATAATCGTATTAACCACATACTGCAACAGAATAGTGTTAAACAAATATTTGCGGCAACCAGCGACGTGCAGGAAAAGCTTGGCAGGCCATTGCTGATAGCAGATGCAGCACACTCTTTTGGTGCTACCTACATGAGCAAGCCTGCCACATTGGGTGCAGACATAACCATTTTCTCGCTGCATGCGGTGAAAAATATTACAACTGCCGAAGGTGGTGTGATAGCCTTGAATCTGCCTTCGGGTTTTGATAATGGGGATGTGTATAAATGGATGCGCCTGAATGCCATGAATGGGCAAACAGCAGATGCATTTACCAAAACACAGAAAGGCAATTGGCGTTACGATATTGTGAGTGACGGCTTGAAGATAAATCTGACAGACGTATGTGCTGCAATAGGTTTGGCTCAAATGCGGAAGTATAAATCGCAGCTATTGCCTGACAGGAGAAGGGTATTTGACCATTATTGCAGTTTCTTTAAAAATAAAGATTGGGCTATTATGCCACCTTCTAAAGATCCAGATAGAGAATCCTCTTACCACCTCTTCCTGTTAAGGATAAAAGATATTACTGAAGCACAACGCGATAATATTATCCAACTTGTGGCTGAGGCTGGTGCAGCTACCAATGTACACTTTGTGCCTATGCCTATGCTTACACTTTTTAAGCAAAAAGGCTATGATATAGCCAACTACCCGCAGGCATACGATAATTACCACAACGAAATTTCACTGCCCATATATTCTCAATTAACCGATGAACAATGTACTTTTATCGAAGAACAAATTGAGAAAGCCTACATTACCGTAGTGAAATGACCCGACTTTTAGATATACTGATTGCAATCATCAGCCTGATTATATTTGCACCTGTTTTCCTTTTGATAGCTATCTGGATAAAACTGGATAGTACAGGTACAGTATTCTATAAGCAAAAAAGAGTGGGGCGTTTTGGTAAAGAGTTCTACCTGTACAAATTTCGCTCTATGTGCCTGGATGCGGATAAAACCAGTTTACTAACATACGGAGCAACAGACAATCGCATCACCCGTTCAGGTGCTTTCATACGTAAGTATAAGCTGGATGAACTACCACAGTTGATAAATGTATTGGCAGGACAAATGAGTATGGTAGGCCCGCGCCCTGAGGTGAAAAAGTATACTGACCTGTATACCGAAGAGCAACGAATGGTGCTGAGTGTGCGCCCGGGTATAACAGATATTGCCTCGATTACTTATTATAACGAAAACAGCCTGTTGGAGCAGCAAGCAGACCCCGAAGCATATTACATAAATGCAATAATGCCTGATAAAATACGGCTTAACAAAGAATACATTTATAACCCAAGTATAGGCAACTACTTCAGGATAATATTCCTGACTATAAAAACAGCATTGAAATAAAACCTATTTGGTTTTGATAGACTCGTAAGTAACATTGTTGCTGGTAAATTCAGGCACCAATTCTTTCATAATACCAACAGTTTCCAATGTGTAGTGCCTTTGCGCGCTCGATATTAATTTGTCTACTTTATCTTTAATGGCAGCGTAATCGTACTCAGGTACTTTTGCAATCATTATTTTATCGTGGTAAGTAGGCACTACGTTTTCGCTGTTATTCAGCAGCTCTTCGTATAGCTTTTCACCAGGCCTTAATCCGGTATATACGATCTTAATATCAGTATCCGGCTCTTTGCCGGCAAGGCGTATGATTTTTCTGGCAAGGTCTGCAATCTTTACAGGTTCGCCCATATCAAATACAAATATCTCGCTACCCTGCCCCATAACCCCTGCTTCAATTACCAATTGGCAAGCCTCAGGTATGGTCATGAAATAACGTGTTATTTCAGGATGGGTAACTGTAATTGGACCACCTTTTTCCAGCTGTTTTTTGAATATAGGAATTACCGAACCGTTAGAACCCAGTACATTACCAAATCGTGTGGTTACAAATTTTGTGAGCTTATTGTTGTGCGGTAAGGCAATGTCATTACTCAGCATATACTTGTAGTAGCTCTGTGTAAAGATTTCGGCAATACGTTTGGTAGCCCCCATTATGTTAGTAGGGTTCACCGCCTTGTCTGTAGAAACCATTACAAATTTCTCTACGCCATTTGCTACAGACAGTTCTGCCAATGTTTTGGTGCCAAATACATTGTTCAGTACTGCTACAGATGGATTGTCTTCCATTATAGGCACGTGTTTGTATGCGGCAGCGTGGAATACAACCTCAGGGTTATAAATCTCAAACAAATGCTCCATGCGTGTGCGGTCGCATATATCGCCTATGTATGGTTTTACATTCACGCCTGAAGCTATTTCACGTAGCTCCAGTATCATGTTGTGCATAGGTGTTTCGGCATTGTCGCACATCACTATGAGTGAAGGCTTATACTTAAGTAGTTGCCTTACCAGTTCACTACCAATAGAACCTGCAGCGCCGGTTACCAATATCTTTTTGCCCTTAAGCTCAAAGTGTATTTTTTCGTTATCAATGCGTATTACTTCACGTTCAAGCAGGTCTTCAATGTTGATGTCTTTCAGCGTGTCGACATTAAGATTCCCGTCCAGCCATTGTTGCAAAGGTGGTACCTGCTGCACTTTTATACCATATTGCAGGCACTTATCTACCAGATAATTAAGCTTCTCTTTCTTGATGTTTTTATTGGCAATAATCAACAACTTAACATCATCATTTCTCAATTTCTCGAAAGAGGCATCATCACTGTTGTAGATAGGTGTATTTTCAATTAGCTTTCCTGTTTTACCAAGTACATCATCAATAAATGCTACTACCTGCAGATTACCGTTAGGTATATCGTTTATTATCTTCTTTGCCTGATGACCGTTTTCGCCTGCATCGTATACTGCCGCTTTTGTTTTGGCCCTGTCAAGGTTATGCTTTTGATAATACTTAAATATATAACGTACTAATAGTCTGTAAGTTATTAAGGTGAAATTGGTAATGAAGAAATTGATAACTACTACTGATATCGGGAAAAGATAAATACCTTTTGACGATTGTGTAATAATGAAGTTGATAGAAAAATAGAATACAGATGCTATAGAGTTTACAATCAACAACCTGAAAGTATCTTCTATATTAGTATACCTGATAATGCCGGCATAGCTTTTCAACAGGTAGAATAATAGCGTATTAAGTGCCAATGAAAACCCGAGAATCATTGACATATCATATCGTGCTACATCTTCCAGGTTGAAATTGAAACGTAAAACGAAAGAGAAGAATAAACACAGTTCAACGCAAAGCAAGTCCAGGACAAATATTATCCATCGTGGTAAAATGCGTATTCTATAGTGCATAGTCTATTAATCTAGTAAGCAATAACGTTTGGGGTAAACTTAGCGTGAGTTTTCAGGGATACGTATGGCAAATGTACTAAACAGATATTGAAAAATCCACTCATATTTAGCAGATTTATAATATTAATATTATCGTGCTATCCATACTTCCGGATTCAGGCGTACGTTGCTACGGCCTGTACTTTTCCAGATCTGTAAATTCAGAATGCTTTCGCCATCCTCATTCATTCTCACAACACCTATTTGTTGTTTTGTATTTACCTTCTGACCGGTTTGTACATTGGCTTTTGCCAGATTGGCATATACAGAGTTGTATGCACCATGAGATATGATAACATTCCAGTCTTTACCGTCTATAGAGAAAACTTTCATTACAGTACCTTCAAAAATGCTTCTTACAGGTGCATTATGTGGTGTACTGATATCCACACCGTAGTTTTCCATTTCTACTTTTTGTGCTATGGCATGGTGATATTTACCAAAACCTTGCGAAACAAAACCTTTATCTACAGGCCATGGCAAACGTCCACGGTTGTTTTCAAAGCTGTTCGATAGTGCGTTCGCCTCAGGTGTCAGCGTATAGTCGTAGTTTTTAGGAACTACTGGTTTAGGTTGCGGGTTGCTTGCTACAGTATTGTTTGCAGCGGGCCTACCTTGGTTGTTATTTGTTGATACAGTATTGTTTGCAGCAGGTTTACCTGTGTTCTGAACATTATTAGCAGCAGGCCTGTTAGTACTATTACCTGCAGCAGCTAGCATGTTTGCCTTACGTGCCTCTTCTTCTTTACGACGTTCTTCCTCTGCTCTTTTCCTAGCTTCTTCTTCCGCTTTTCTGCGTGCAATCTCCATCTCTCTGCGGATAATATCTTCAATAGCTCTGTTCAGCTGTTTAGAGGCGCGCTTATCTTTATCTATCTGCGCCATCAGTTGTTTTTCCTGCCCCTTCAGCTCTTTTACTACCTGATTGGTTTGGTTCGTTTCTTTCTGAATCTCTTGCTTTTGCTTCTCTTCTGTACTTAGCAATTCATCTTTTTCAGACTTTTCAGCATTCAGTACATCTATCTTTTTAACGATGATGCCTTGTGTTACCCTGATTTTATCTGCCTGTTGTTTGCGATACTCGCGATATTTTTTCAGGTATTTAGCCCTGCGTAGTGCTTCATTGAAGTCTTTTGAAGAAAAAAGGAAAGCAAGCATATCGTAAGAGCTGCGGCTGCGATAAGCATATCTTACAGATTGTGCATATCTGGCTTTCAGTACTTCCAGATTTTGCTTTAGTGTATTTACCTCTTTGGTAGAGTTTTCAATATTGTTATTGATGTGGTTTATTTCTGCGTTGATGTTGCCGATCAGGCGCTGACGTTCTGCCAGTTTGCTTTGCAGGGCACGCAACTGCCCCATGGTAGCATTTTTATTTTGCTTGGTAGCCTCCAGTTGCGCCTCTGTCTGCTTGATGGATTCCATAATGCTTTGACGGCGCTTCACAAGATCTTCGCGCGAAGGCTGCTGCCCCCACATGCAAACGGGAAATAAAACAAGAAGAAATAAAGCAGTAATGCGCATCCAATGAGGGTCTTTTACCAAAGCAACAAAAATAACCAAATATCGCTGCCAACCGAACCATATTGACTGTTTTAAGACGATTTTAGCCTTTTTTATTATAAAACGGCGCCTTTCACTTTTTTATACTTTCTTTGTTTTCTCAAATTACAGGGTATGCTGTATTCAATGACAGGTTTTGGCCGTGCAGAAGCTACAATAAATGGCAGGCAGGTAGTAGTAGAGATGAAATCACTCAATGGCAAACAGTTTGATATTGTTACCAAACTACCACCCATTCTCCGTTCTTATGAGCTTGATATCCGCAATATGCTCAATGGTATATTGATGCGGGGTACGATAGACCTGACAATTGCTATTAAACAGGAAGGCGCGTCTAAGCCGATGGTTGTAAACACGGGCTTGGCAAAGTTCTACTACGAAAGCATGAAACAGATAGCCACAGACCTGAATATACCAGAAGATAATATACTGGCTACGCTGATGCGTATGCCTGAGGTTGTTGCCGCAGATCAGGATGTGATAGCTGAAGAAGAATGGCTACAACTGAAAACTGTAATAGAAACGGCTGCTAACCACCTGATGACGCACCGTAAAAATGAGGGCAATGCATTGCATAAGGATTTACACAACAGAATCCAGAATATTGAAGGATTGCTGCAGGATGTAATACCGCTAGAAACACAGCGTACCGAAAAAATCAGGGGTAGAATCATGCAGTCGCTACAGGATATGGTAGGTAGCGAAAATGTAGACCCGAACAGGTTTGAGCAGGAAATGATTTACTACCTGGAACGTATAGATATATCTGAAGAAAAAACAAGGCTGAAACAACACTGCGTATACTTTCATGAAACGGTAGAGAAACCCGGTACATCAAAAGGTAAAGTACTTGGGTTTATCTTGCAGGAAGTGGGCAGGGAGATAAATACGCTGGGTTCTAAGGCAAACAATGCAGAAATACAGCAGATAGTTATCAATATGAAAGACGAGCTTGAAAAAGCTAAAGAACAGGTTTTGAATATCTTATAATTTTGAACGCAGGTTCGAATACAAATAGTGCATGTTACGTACATATATCTTAGTATTATCTCTTATAGTTATCATATTTGGTAGTTGTGTACCTTCTCCGCAATACCAGAAGGAATATGCCATACCGCAAAATGAGTGGAAGTACGATTTTCGCCCTTCTTTCAAATTTGATATTACAGATACCAACGCACGTTACAACCTCTATTTCCTGATAAGGCATACAGAAACATATCCCAATTCAAACATATGGATATGGGTATATACCCAAAAGCCTGGCGATAGTACATTTGAAAAAACAAGGCTCGAAATACCATTGGCAGAGCCAAATGGTAAATGGATGGGCAGAGGTATGGGCACCATCTGGGAGCAACGCCTGCCAATATCAAACGACGGAGATACCGTTATGCTACGCAAAAAAGGTACCTGGGAAATACGTTTTGAACAAAATATGCGTGTAAATCCGTTGCCTGAAGTATTGCAAGTGGGTTTGCGTGTAGAAAAGCACCCGCTTCGTACCTTTAACGGGCAATAGACTTAACTATACCCGATGCGTTTTTTTACTACTGTTCATTTATTGTTGCTGACCTACATAGTAGCAGCACTTGTATTTTGGGGTTTCAGCCTCAACAGGAAGAGTATTGATATTTATAATCAGGGTGTCGCTATTCTGAAAACAGAAGTAGACAGTGCGCAGTACCCCGAAATGTATAATTCACGTATTCAGCAACTGAAGGCAAAACTGAATACAGATGAAAAGCAATATCTGGGAGAGGGTTCTACATTCCTTTTAGTAATACTAATAGGTGCAGCAGTTGTTTATAGTTCATTCCGCAGAAGCATAAGGCTATCAAGACAACAAAACAATTTCATGTTGTCTGTAACACACGAACTTAAATCGCCCATTGCCGCCATGAAGCTGAATCTGCAAACAATGGAGCGGCACAAGCTGGACGAAGAAAAAAAGGCCATGCTGATAGACCGTTGTGTGAAGGAGGCTAATCGACTGAATGATTTGTGTAACAATATGCTGATAGCATCGCAGATGGAGGGTAGGCAATACGTGCCTGCAAGAGAAATACTCCAGCTAGATGAATTGGTACAGAGCAGCACTAAAGACTATGCAGCAAGGTACCCGGGTAGGTTTATTGAAAACACAATAGAAAGTTGCCGGTTGAATGGTGACAAACTGCTATTGCAAATGGCACTGAACAACCTGTTGGAAAATGCTGTGAAATATACACCTGCCGATAAGCCTGTAACAATAAGCCTGCAACTGAAAAATAACAGTGCGGTAATACAAATTGCCGATAACGGACCTGGTATACCTGATGCGGAGAAAGGCAAGGTGTTCAATAAGTTTTATCGTATAGGCAATGAAGAAACGCGCAAATCTAAAGGAACGGGATTGGGCTTATACCTTACATCAAAAATCATCAGACAGCACAATGGTAAGATAGCGGTGCTTGATAATGTTCCTTCAGGTTGCATCTTCGAGATAATGCTACCTGTTTCTGCTTAACCAACAGCAGTTTTATCCCACTTAAAAGTTTTGCGGTGATGCTTGCACATACCATGCTCATGCAGCTTGGCTACATGCTTGGCAGTACCATAGCCCTTGTTGTCCTTCCAGCCATAGTGCGGATATTCTGTATCTATCTGCAACATGTATTCGTCCCTATGTGTTTTAGCAAGTATACTAGCTGCGGCTATCGATGCATACTTAGCATCTCCGCCAACTATGCACTGGTGTGGTATGCCCAAATAAGGGGTGAATCTGTTGCCGTCAATCAATAGCAGTTCGGGTTTAGTTTTCAGGTTATCCACAGCTGTATGCATTGCTTTGAAGGAAGCTTTCAGAATATTTATTTCATCTATTTCTCCTTCGCTTATTTGAGCCACTGCCCATGCAATAGCTTCCTCTTCAATAATAGGACGCAGCTTTTCGCGGTCGGCTTCTGTCAGTTTTTTACTGTCATTCAATAACGGATGATAAAACCCTTCCGGCAAAATTACGGCTGCTGCAAATACAGGCCCCGCTAGGCATCCCCTGCCTGCTTCGTCGCATCCTGCCTCTACAATACCTTGCTGATAATATGCTTTTAACTGCCCTTCCTTTGCCATTGGGTAAAAATAGGAAGTATATATAAAAAAATAAGAGCCCTATAAAGGGCCCTTCTGTATAAGGGATAAGAGAGAGACTAATTAAAGCTGTGTAGCAGTGTAAACTACATCTACAGTATAAGTACCTGCAGGGTAAGCGAAACCAGGTGTAGCATTGTATTG
>APMI01013330.1_pt1 | contig 66776 bp, 55 predicted proteins | sample 667938 | NCBI WGS metagenome assembly APMI01 (sample SAMN01084076, study PRJNA167559) | wastewater metagenome | biome: Wastewater | place: Denmark: Ejby Moelle, Odense | collected 2011-11-28
CAGGAGGGGGATCTCGCCACTCGGCTTCGGCATCGCGCCGAGCTTCTCGAGGCCCGCCTCGTCGATCCGCTCTGGCGCGCCTTCGCCGCCCGGGCGCTGCAGGTGGCGGCCTGACGTAAGAGAGACAGAGGAGGGCAGGGGGCTTCGTGAGCTTGGCGGGTTGAGAGAGATCGCCCGGGCAGGCTCCGACCCTTCCCTCTTTTCGGAGATTTCCCATGACCCAGACTGAATCCACCCTCGCGGCACCGATGCCGGCGTCCACCATCGACATGGCCGCGATCTTCGCGGCACATGCAGAACGCGTGGCCAGGACCCTCGCCCTGCGCCCCGCCAACAAGGATCGCCTCTTCGACGGCCTGATGGCCGCCGGCATCACCCATGTCACCGTGACCTTCGACGGCGAGGGTGACAGTGGCCAGATCGAAAGCATCGGCGCTTGGTCTGGCGACAAGGCCGTCGACTTCCCCGCCGTGGAAATCCCCTACGCCGCGCTGACCTGGGATAATCCCGAGGTCGAGATGCGAAGCCTCTCGCTCGAGGATGTCGTCGAACATCTGGCCTACGACTTCCTCAGCGACACCCATGGCGGATGGGAAAACAACGACGGCGCCTATGGCGAGTTCTGCTTCGACGCTTCGGCTCGCACGATCCACCTCGAGTTCAACGAACGGTTTACGTCGTCCGAACTCTACACCCATGATTTCTGAGGAGGCAGCGATGGCACATCCCTATCACCATGCCCTTTCCTCGGTGCAGAAATGGGGCGGCACCGTTGACGATTTCCAGGCCATCCACGCTTGGTTCGACAGCTCAAAAGCCCAATGTGCGGACTTCCGGCACAGAGCGATGTTTCATCATGCCGCTGGGATCTGGCTCTCCGAGACGATCTTTGGGCCGACGATCACGCTATCGACCGGCCGCATCATCCCGACCCGCTGGGTCGGTGAGCAGCATGTGCGCGAGGATCTGGGCTTCATTCCCAGTTTCTCGGACTGGGTGAAGGCGATCCGGCCCGAGCCGTGGATGGGCCGGGCCGAGAGGATCGAAGCCCTTGTCGATCCGCATCCAGCTGTGCCGGTCCTGGATGTCCGCTGATATGTGCAGGGCCTATCAAGACCTTGGGCTGCCGCCCGAGGCGTCGAACCTGACGGTTCTGCGCACGGCGATCCGGCGCTTGCATCCCGATACTTTGGCCGTCCGCAGCTGGCGCGCTGCGCGCAAGCGATACTACCGCGACCTGCTCAGCGCCCACCAGACAGCGCAGAACAAGGCGTACGTGCAGCCGGGCTGACGGTCGCTTCTCCCATCGATCCCAAATTTCCATCGCGCCCGGCCACTGGGGCCGGGCGTTCCCACATCTGGAGGGCCCAATGGCCGATTATTTCACCCACTTCTCCTGCCTGCTCGACGTCGGTACGCCAGAAGCAGCAGTGCGCGCCATCGATTTCTTCGTCGCCCTTCGTGACGAAGATGACCAGTCGGAAGAACCGCAGTTCCACGGCTTTGACCTGTCGCGTCAGGACGGACCGGAAGGCAGCGTTTTGTGGATCCACGACGACGAAAGCGGCGATGTCGAAGCTGTGATCGCGTTCATTTTGCACCTGGCGGAAGAGCTTGATCTCTCTGGCCTGTGGAGCTTCGAGCATTCCACTACATGCTCTCGTCCCCGGCTGGACGCCTTCGGCGGCGGCGCACATGTGATCGACCTCGGCGCGCGTAAGGTCATCGGCTGGGTTGGAACCCAGACCTGGCTTGCCCAGGCGCTGAACGGGGAGGACCCCGATGCCTGAGACCATTTGCACCACCGTCTACCAGTTCCCAGAACTCTCGGACGCGGCCAAGGAGAAGGCCCGCAGCTGGTATCGCGAGGCGGCGTTCCACGATGATTGGTGGGATGCGGTCTATGATGATTTTGAACGCATCTGCGATATCCTCGGGGTTAGCCTTAAGACCAAGGCTGTCCGGTTTTTTGGCGGCGGCACCCGACAGAAGCCCAGCATCTGGTTCTCGGGGTTTTCCTCGCAGGGGGACGGTGCCTGCTTCGAGGCCACTGTTAGTCACGCCAAGGGCTCCACGCGCGAAATCCGCGCCTATGCCCCGAGAGACCAGGTCCTGCAAAGCATCGCCGACCGCCTGCAGGCGGTCCAGCGGCAGAACTTCTATCAGCTCTACGCCGATGTGACGCACCGCGGGCGCTACTACCACGAATACTGCATGACCATCGAGGTTTCGCGCGACAGCCCGACCGGGCAGGCGCCGACCGATGGCAGCGAAGAGATCGTCGTGGAGGCGCTGCGCGATCTCGCCCGTTGGCTCTACCGCCAGCTTCAGACCGAATACGACCATCTCACTTCGGACGAGGCGATCGAGGAAGGGATCATCGTCAACGAGTACACGTTCACGGAAGGAGGGCGACGGTTCGGGTGATCTTCGGCGACGAAGATTGGTTCATTTGATCTTTACAATAAGTCCATATGAACTATGTTGAGAGCAATGGAGGACGACATGCAAGTCGCAGAGAAAATCAGGGAACCTGCACAGGTCAATGCCGTCGCGTTGAAGGCCTATGCGCGCGTGGTCGATGCCTGGGGTCTTGGCCTCAAGGAAGCGGCGGGCCTTGCCGATATGTCGGAGAGCACGTGGAAGCGCGCCAAGAAGCCGGACTTCGCAGGAGAACTAACCAAGGATCAACTGCTACGGCTTAGTGCAGTGATCGGCATCTACAAGTCGCTCGAACTCTATTTCTCCGAGCCGCTCGCCCGAAGCTGGTTCACGAGGCCGAATACAGGTCCGCTCTTTGGGGGTAGCCGTCCAGTCGACACCGCCATCGACGGGGGATTGCCGCATATCCTCGCCATTCGGACCTATCTGGATGCGCTGCGTGGTGGGGCATGAAGCGGACCGAGATTTCTGATCGCGGTCTCGTTCGCCTCCTGCCCGCCACCTACCACAAGCCGCCATCGCTGCGCGGTCTCGTCGATAGCGATGACGAGATGGAAATCTTGGCAGAGATCGAGGGGCTGACCAGTGGCCGTCTTCTGGCCGAACGCGGGCGCAACCCGCATCTGGACCCGCGCGAGCTTGCCTGGCAGCGCCGGAGCCGTGATCTGCGCATCTACGGCGACAGTCATGTCAATGCAGCCTTCACCTATACCCGCGCGGGCGGAAACCGCTTCAACACAGAGGAGCGCGGTGCCTGGTACTGTGCTTGGGACGTGATGGTTTCCGTCAGTGAAGTGGCCTGGCACCGCACGCGCGAACTTGGCTTCACAGGCAGCTTCCATGACAGCGCCCGCTATGTGGAACTGCTGGCAGATTTCATCGGGATCTTCGATGATCTGTCCGATGAGCCGAAGCAACCGGCGCTGCATCCCGATACGGCCGTTGGATATCCTGAAGGGCAGAGCCTAGCCCAACAGTTGCGTCGAGCGGGATCCCGCGGCCTGATTTACCCTTCAGTCAGGGCACCTGCGCCGGGTGGGAATTGTCTGGTATGTTTCGAGCCGCGAGCTATCCAAAACGTTCGGCCGGGCGCGTCTTGGGATATTGTTTGGGACGGGACGCCGCACTACTCGATTGGGGCGGTCGGCTGACCAGTCACAGCGCGCGGCCCTTGGAGGTCTGTAGAAATGAAAGCACCTACCGCCAACAGCCCCGACGTGACAACCTTGAAGCCATGTGACCATGAGGCGTTCTTTGTGGCGTTGGATTCTCCGGCTTCACCGACCGACGCGCTGCGTGCCGCCTTTCGCCGGCGGAACGACTTCCCTGCTGGTCTTCACGATATCAAGCAAGCAACCGACTGATATTCATCACCGGTTCCCGTCCATCCACTTCGACATCAGCCCGTCGCTGCGGAAGCACTTCTCCGGGACGGCGCAGCGGTTGTCGCTGGCCAGCCTTTAGCCCAAAGTTCGCTAGCGAAGTTGAGCGGAAATCGGCGCCCCTAAGGGTGCACTTATTCAAACTCTCCACCACCTGCGGCGCTTCCGAGATTTGCGTGCGGTCTCCTCGGGGGCATGGCCCCCCGCCGACGGCGTCCCCGTCCGATGCGCTGCATCGGAATGGAGGGGCGCACTGGTGCGAACGCGCACCCCGGCCCTTCCAAACCTTCCCAAGCCAACCTTCGCGGTTGGATCGCGGCCCGCTGTCTCTGCCACCATCGCAGGAACTGGCCCCGAGAGCGGGGCGGTTCCGCGCGGTCGTCAGCACCAGCGGGCGATCCGGTTCCGCCTGTCCCGAGAGCGGGACCGTCTGCCGGATCGGGTTTGCCGCATGTCTGCCTGTTTGCGCGGTGGCCTGCCGGATCGGATGGCAGGCCTGCCTGTTTGCCTGTCTGGCCGTCTGCCTGTCCTTGCCCGTCGTCGGATCGGTAGGGCGCGGCCATGGCCAGCTTCCACCTCTCCGTCAAGACGATCAAACGCAGCGCCGGGCGGTCGGCCACGGCGGCGGCGGCTTATCGGTCGGCGTCTGTCATCGAGTGCGACCGCGAGGGGCGTATGCACGATTACACCGCCAAGCGCGGGGTCGAGGCCTGCTTCATCCTCGCACCTGCCGAGGCGCGCGAGACCAGGTCCAATTCGGTGACCGCCCGTGAATGGGAGCTGGCCCTGCCGTCCGAGCTGTCTGACGCCGCGCGGATCGACATCGCGCGGGCCTTCGCCACGCAGCTGGTCGAGCGCTATGGCGTGGCAGCGGACGTGGCGATCCATGCGCCGCACCGCGAGGGCGATCAGCGCAACCATCACGCCCATATTCTGACCACCACCCGCGTTCTGTCTGCCGAGGGGCTGACTGACAAGACCCGCATCCTCGACGCGGCCAGCACCGGCGGGCCGGAGATCGAGGCTATGCGCGGCTACTGGGCCGAGCTGCAAAACCATGCCCTTGAGCTGGCAGGGCAGGAGGAGCGCGTCGATCACCGGTCCCTGGAGGTTCAGCGCGAAGAGGCGCTGTCCCTGGGCGATGTGCTGAAGGCAGAAGAACTGGACCGCGAACCGGAGCTGAAGCTTGGCCCCGCCGCCAATGCCATCGAGCGTCGCGCACAGCTGGTCGCCGAGGCCGAGGGCTACGACTATGAACCGCTGACCCAGCGGGGCGCGCGGGTGCATGCCGTGCGCCAGGCCAAGGCGATGTTCGCTGAAATGCGCGAGCGGCTGGAACTGGCGCGCGAGGCTTATGCCGAGGCACGAGAAGAGGGCCACGGCCATGTCAGTGCCGGGCTTGCGGCCCTCCGCGCCGCCGCAGGGCGGCAGGCGAAGGAGCTTGACCAGGACGAGATCAAGCAGCGCCTGGCGCGGATCGCTGGGCAGGAGTTGGGCGCGGAGCATGATCACGCGCCAGGGCAGGGCGACCGGGACATCCGCAGCAGGCTTGCCGAAGTGTTGGGCAAAGCCAGGGCCGAAGACCGGGAGCGGGAAAAGGCCCGCCAGAAAGAGCACGAGCAGGAGCTGGACGAAGAGCGCAAGCGGCGGCACGAGATCGACAGAGATCTCGGGTGGGAACTGTGAGCGGTTTGCACCGGGGCAGGCTCAGTGTCTTACTTCGCAGCCAACCTCCTGTGGAACTCTGCGTATGCCATGCGGTCCCACTCCATAAACGCTTTGTAAAGCTCGATGTCATCTACCAGTATCTTATGCGCCAATCCTGCCATGTCAGTTCCAGGCAGAATGAAAAAACGAAAATCAGTAAGGTCACCGGAAATAACCTCGACCTCACTTAGGTACAGCGGATGATTTGCATTGCCATCATCCGCTCCAACCGTCCAAATTTCTGATCCCAATCGACTCGCGAATATGTTCCAGACAGGGACAATGCGACCGAAAGTTATTGTTGCTTGTTGCGACACGACTTTTACAAGCAAGATGCACCTTTATATCAATTTGGTGGTGAGTATCCTATTATTTTGATATCCGCGATCTGTCCAGTCCTTGAGTTGTACTGATAGTGAAAGGTGACGCTTTCACCCGAACTGCTCGTCCTTGTGTAGTGCATCTTCTGCCAGCCATTCGAGGCATGGAAAATCGGATCGTTGTTAAGGTTTAGTGGGCGGCCGACACCTCCTCCGAGCAGAACATCCAACCACGCAAGTTGTGTGAAAAGATTTGTCGGAGCATCCCATTGATCCGGACCAGCGGTCGTTGGAGGGTTGAAGCTTGGATCATTCGACCTATCGGGAATATACGGAATAAAAGGAATAGGAGGCTGCGGTGGTTCTGGTGGTTCCTGTCCCCCACTATTATGTCCTGATGGGGGTGGGGTGCCGTTCTTCCGCCATTCCTCATTTGACATGTTTGCGATTTCCATCGCAATTGCCATTGCAAGCATGCTGGTTGAGTTAAGTATTGGCGACGTTAGGCCTGCCATAGATCCGCAAGCCCCACCACTCTGGGAACCCGTCTGGCATTCTATTGTTGCCATCAGCCCAGTTGGGTCAGTCCAGTTTGTCGGGTTGTTCCGTACATAAGTGTGTAGATTTGTTTCAGCTGACGCCAATCCAATTGGATCGCTCTGCATGAACACGCCGGTTGCCGGGTCATACTGCCGGGCGCGGAGGTAGATCAGGCCGGATTCGTTGTCGTGCTCACGTCCGGTGAAGCCATAGGGCTGGACGGCACTGCCGGTGACCTGGCGGTTTCCGTAGCTGTCATAGCGGTATGAGGCCGCCACCGATCCGGATGCGCTTGCGACAACTGTTCTGACCGAGCCCAGCCGGTCGGCGAGCAGTTCAAAGGCGGTCCCCGCGCCGGGAGAGGTGCTGCCGGAATAGGCCTCATAACCCAGAGGCTCATCGACCTGGGGACCAAACACCCACCGCTGGGTCAGCGCACCGTTGTCGAAGTCCGCAACCCGGTCGCTGGATGCGGTATCGCCGAGGGACCAGGCATCGAGGACATAGGCTTCGGTATCCGGCCCGGTCACCTTGGCGATCCGCCGGTCCAGGGCATCATAGGCATAGGCAACCGAGGTCGTTCCGTCCGAGTATTCGATCAGCCGGTTCTGGCTGTCATAACTGTAGGTTTCCTCCGCGCCACCGACCTTCGCGGTGCGGCCGATCCGGTTGCCGCGCTCGTCATAAGCATAGGTATAGGTGTCGTCCTCGGTCAGCTGGTTGTTGGCATTGCTGGTGTAGGAGGCCGAGAACTGCGACGAGAGCCGGTTGCCTTCGCCGTCATAGCTATAGGTTTCAACCGGTGCTGCCGGTGTTCCCTCGCCGACCCCTGTCAGGCGGTTCAGCGCATCGTAGCTGTAGGCCAGGGATTTCGTCGGATCGAGGGCATCGGTGATGGCCTGAATCTGGCCGTCTGCCGTGTACTGGAAGGTTTGATCGAGAAGCGTTGTCGCTCCTTGGGCGTGGGTCAGGGCGGTGAGCAGGCCATTGGCATAGGCCATGGTGGTGACGCGCCCGGCAGAACTGGTCAGCCCGGTGCGGCGCCCGGCATTGTCATAGGTGAAGGCAAAGCTGTTGCCCCAGGGCGCGGTGAGACCGGTCAGCCAGTCCTGGTCGTTCCAGCTGTAGGAGGTGGTACCGCCCAGGGAGTCGGTCATCGAGGTCCGGCGGCCGAGCAGATCGTAGGCATAGCTCAGCGTTACGGCCGGCTGCGGCCCAACCGTCCCATCGGTGGTCGCGGTATCCAGCCGGTTGCGCTCGTCGTACTGGAAGGTGATCCGGCTGTCGTTGTCGGCCGCTTCCGTCAGATTGCCGAAGGCATCGTAGGAGTAGGAGAGCGTGTTGTCCGGCGCGACGATCCCGATGCGCCGGGAAAGGTCGTCGTAGGAGGCGGTCTCGACCGAGCCGTCCTCGCGGGTCAGGCTCACCAGATTGTCGCGGCTGTCGTAGCTGCGCGCGATGGTGAGGTCGAGCGGATTGGTGCGGCCCACCACCCGGTTGAGGCCATCGAAGGTGAACGCGGTTACACCGCTCCGGGCATCGGTGACCGAGACGATGTTGTTGCGGCTATCATAGATCACGGAGCGCTGATAGTTCTCCGCGTCGGTCGCAAGGGTGAGCCGGCTGACGGCATCATAGGTGTAGGAAGTGGTCTCCCCCGCCCCATTGGTATAACTGGCCATCTCGCCGAAAAGGTTGAAGGTCCGGCGCAGCGTCCCGTCGATCGGATCGACCACCTCGACCAGCCGTTCAAGATCGTCGTAGTCAGCGGTGGTCTGGACGCCGGTCTGATCGGTGGAACTGGTGACGTTTCCGACCGGATCGTAGGCATAGGACAGCGTGCCATGATGGACGATGCCGTCGGCTCCGGTGACGGCCATGGTCAGGGTCCGTCCCATGGCATCAAAGGTGCTGTGGACCTGGCGCTCGATGGGGCTGCCGTCGGCCTCGGACACGAGCACCGGGTTCCCTGCGGTGTCATAGCTCAGCGCGGTGAGCGACCCGTCGTCATAGGCGATCTGTGACAGATTGCCCTTTGCATCGTAGTCGAAACCGGTCTCATTGCCGTTTTCGTCGATGCGGGTCGCCATCAACCCGTTGGCTTCATAGGTGAAGAGCCGCACGCCGCCTTCGGCATCGGTGCTTTTGGTCAGAAGCCCGGTGGCATCGTATTCGTAGTCGGTGTCGAAGCCGCCGAAATCGGTCGCTTTCGTGACCTTGCTGAACACCGGCTCATACTCGAAGCTCTTCACGCGCTGAAGCGCGGCGCCGCTGGCTTCGGTGAGGCTCAGCACATTACCGAGCGTGTCATAGCTCAGCGTGTCACGGCGGGTGCCACCGGGCAGGGAGTCGTTCGGGCGCACCACGGCGGTGACGAGGTTGCTGCTATCGCGCTCGGTTGTCGTGACCCGACCCAACGGATCGGTGGTCTTCACGATGGAGCCGAACTGGTTGACCTCGATCTCGGTCTTGCCGCCCTTGCGGTCGGTGACGGTGGTAAACCGGTCCTCGGGCTTGACGTATTTCAGGGGAGAGGTAGCGGCCCCGCCGAGCCCGTCCACGAGACCGAGCGAGACGGCGACCTGATTGCGGATCGTCGCTCCGTCCGGCAGGGTCGAGCCCTGAAGCTGGCCGGTCGCATCATAGGAATAGTTGGAGGTGTTGCCGTTCTGGTTGGTGGTCGACACCAGGCGGCCGTTGTTGTCGTAGGCGAAGCTCACCGTGCTGCCGGTTGGCTCCTCCACCTGGGCCAGGGTACCCTGATCGTCGTAGGTGAATTCCGTCAGCCGTCCGTCGGGATAGGCGATCGAAGCCAGTCGGCCGAGCGGGCCATAGGTGAAGGTTGTCACCCCGCCGACCTGATCGGTGATCGTCGAGAGCCGCCCGCTGGCGTCGTAGGCGTATTCCTTGCGGTTTCCCTGTGGATCGACCAGCGCAGTCTGGCGCCCATCGGTATCGAAGACGACGGTATTGCCGTCTTTGTAGCGGCGTTGGTAAGTGCCGTCGGGCAGACGGCTCAGGGTCGAGAACTCTCCGGCCCTGGCTACGAACTTACCGGAGGCGGAGGGTTTCGAGAACTGGATCTTCACGGTGAAGCGTTGCGCGGTCACGACATCGAGGCTGCCATCGCCATCCATGTCGGCCAGGGTCATCTCGTTTGCGCCGTAGTTCAGCAGGCCTTCTTCGAAGGGCTGGAAGGTGCCGTCGCCATTGCTCAGATAGACCGCGATGCTGTCGGCATAGGAGGTCACGATATCGTCGCGTCCGTCACCGTTGGCATCCGCGACGAAGATGAACATCGCCGTCGTGGCGCCGGTGGGCCGGGCCAAAGCAGTGCCCGGCGTGATGAACGTCCGCCCGGTGGTATTGGCATTCATGTAGACGGTCAGGTTGTCGGTGCCGCTCCAGACCACGTCCTGTTTGCCGTCGCCGTTAAAATCAGCCAGGGCGAAGTATTTGCCAAGCAGGTTAATCCCCGCCGTTCCAATCGCTGGAGCTTGCCGCGACCAGGAGCGATGACCAGTCTGGAACAGGAAGATCGGACTCTGGGTTGTCCGGTAGGCGACGTCCAGCCTGCCGTTGCCGTCCACATCGGTGACGACCAGTTGAAGCGGTACGTTTCCGAAGGGAACCAGGCTAATTCTTTGCAGTGTCCGGCTCGTTGCGCCGCCCCAGCTTACCCAGATCTCGTCATTGCCAAAGATACCGCCCGTGAAAGAGCCGAAGACAATGTCCTGATAGCCATCACCGTCGAGATCGACGACGGTCATGTCCTTCGGGCTGGCGGAAGCCGAACCGCCGATCACCAGAACTTCGTTCGAGAAACCGCCGAAGCCATCATTTTCGAGATAGCCGTAGCCGTTCTGCAATTGCAGGCCGTAGGCGATATCCGGGAGGCCGTCTCCGGTCAGCTCCCCCGGTGCGACGGCGAGCAGGTTCGGAAAGAACGTCCCTGTCGGAGGCACCGCATTGGCCGTACCGACAACATAAGCGCTGTCGAAGCCGAAGGTGCGATCACCCAAGTTGCGGAGTAGGCGGACCGCGCCGGTTCCGCTGTCAGGCCAGGCCACGTCGAGCTGACCGTCGCCCGTGTAGTCGAGGGTACTCACATCTGTTGGCCCGGTGGCCGGGAAGGTCAGCGGCTCCGGTTCGAATTCGGTGAGGGTCGGTTGCGGGTCGAAGGCGACGATACCGCCATCGTCGAAGATGCTGACCCGGCCATCGGTCCCGACGACCAGATTTTGCAGCCCCTCGACCGACCACCCCTTACCGACAGGGCTTTCGACCTCATTCTGGATGTAGAGCTGGCCCGCAAGCGTAGCACCAACTGTGGAACAGTCGTACTTAGAGCGGGAGACGAAGCTGTAGTCATAGCGCCCCGAGGGCAGACCTACCGCATCGAGCGGCAGGGACTGGCGCAGCGCGACCGCCTCGCCCACCAGAGCAGGGGTCGAACCGTCGAGGCCCTCGCGCGGGGTCCAGACCGCATCCGAGGCGATCGAGAGGCCGCCCAGTTCGATCCGACCTGACAGACCGACGGGAAGGGAAGCGGTAGCCCCGATCTCGATGTTGCCGGCGATTACGGGATGCGGGTTGGCGGTGCGGGAATTGTAGGTCAGCCCGACCTGCTGAGCCCGGTTGAAGGCGCGGTAGGCTGGCAGCCGATAGGTCTCGGACATATTGCCGTCGAAGACGCTATAGTCGTAGTTTCCGGTCGGTTGGTCCGTGGCCGCCGAGATTTTCGGCGCCGCTGGCAGGAAGGCGAAGAGCGTGCCGGCCCGGAAGGATTGCGTGGCCGTGCTGACCGTGAGGCCGCCGGCATCCACCCCGGCCGCAGCTGCGGGACGGAAGAGACCGTTGTTCGGATTGACCTGCCAGAAGTTCAGGACAGTGTTGGCGGGCAGGGAATCCACGTTCGGCGCGGTCACGCTCATGCCTTCGGTGAAGACCGCGCCCGGAGCATCAAGCGCATAAATCTGGCACATCTCCGTGCCGGCGGGCAGGCCTTCGGCCGCAAAGAGCTGCGGCAGGGTGCCGAGACAGACCGATCCCGAATAGGCTGCGCCGGCACCGGTCTTGATCGTGTCGGCGGGAATGGTGACGGTCACACCGTTCGAGGTGCCAGTCAGTACGGTAGCATTTCCAGCCACAACAGTGGCGCAGCCGTCAGACAAGGGGGTTAGCCGAAAATCAGGGGCGAGCGGCCGGATCTGGTTGCCGATGATCTGAACCGGCCGCGTAGCGGAGGCATAGCCGCCGGGGCCGCCGCTGGCCGAAGGCTCGACAAGAACCACATCGTTGCCTGCAGTCAGCCCGCTGAAAGAAAAAACGCCATTGACGTCGGTCGAGGTCGAGGCACCCGCAGTCTGAAGCCGTACCGGAATTCCCGCGAGAGGCGCGTTCGTCACGGCGTCGCGCACAACGCCGGATAGACCAGTTGTCACGGCGCTCGGGGTCGTTACCTCCACGGTAAAGGTTGCGGTGTCGGTCAGCGCCCCATCGGAGACGCCGACGGTAAAGACATGTGTGCCGATCTGCGCGACGCCGGGCGATACGGAAATCTGCCCGGTTTCTGCATCGAGCGAGAAACCAGCGGGCAGCGGCAGCGGCCGGATGAAATAGCTGATCGGATTGCCGTCGGGATCGCTGCCTTCGAGCTGTACGCTGAGTGTCAGTCCAGCTTCGACGGAGTAGAGCGGATCGAGAGGTTCGAGAACAGGCGGCTGGTTTGGTGCCTGTCCGGCTTCGATGACAATCGTCATCGGCTCAGACATATATTCGGCATCGCGGGCGGTCAGTTGCACAAGGTAGAAACCCTGGACATCCGGCGTCAGGACTGCCTGCGGAGCTGTGAGAATCGTGCCCGCCGGCGCGCCTGTCAGGGTGGCAGCGCTTCCCGAGGGCCTTGAGATCAGCGCCCAGGAATAGGCCAGCGCCGTGCCGTTCGCGTCGTAGGAATAGTTCGTCCCGACCAATGTGACGGCTGCGCCGGGGGTGCCGACGAAGTCGGATGGCCGGGTCAGGACCGGGCGCAGATCTGTGTTGCCGAGGAATATCGTCGAGGGCAGCGCATAGCCGCTGGCATTCTGGACATTGAGCTGCACCACCGCCGACCCCGGCCCTGCGCAGACCAGGTTGCCGTTCGAGAAGGGTGAGGCGCTGGCATAGCCTGTGGCAACACCGGTGCCGCCGACCTCAATGGTCAGCAGACGTGTATCGGTGTCAGGGGTTGCCACGAAGATGGAGGTTTTGCCAGGAACCGGGTAGGAACCGTAGGTCGCGCCGTTGGCGTTATGGAAGAGAACCGTCCGGGTGTAGTCGCCCTGGTTCTCAACCTGCCAGGCCTGCATCAGGCCGATCGGCCCCCAGATCTGGCCTTGCGCCGTCAGGGTTATGGAAATCGGTTCGGAAGGCGAAGCGCCCGGAATGTCGGGCGGGATACGGGTATCGTATTCACAATACCCGGGGTCGATGGGCGAGCGCTGGTTGAAGTAAACGGGTTTGGTTTTGATCGTCTCGATGAACAAGCCCTGACGCGGTGGCAATGTTGCCAGGGTCTGTAAGGTCATCGGGTCGGCGAAGCTGGCGGTCTCACCCGGCTGGGCAATGCCCGCCGAGGTCCACATCTGGTGGGTCAGCGCCGGTCCTGAGGCCGCTCCGTCAAGGGATGCCTGAAAGCTCGCATCCGGCAGGGCGTCACGCCCGGCCTCGGCGACCGGATAGGGTGCATCGACAAGGATTGCTTGGGTTGTAGGAACCGAGGTCTGTCCGCCGCCTGTCACCTGGAGCTGGACGACATAGAGCCCTGCAACGTCGGGCGAGATCGCCGCATAGGGGGCCGTTGGGCTGGCAACGGCGGCGGTGCTGCCTGCGGGGCGTGACAGCAAGGACCAGTGCCAGGTCAGGAGGTCGCCGTCGAGATCATAGCTCTGGGTTCCGTCGAGCTTCAGCGGGCTGCCGGTTGCGGCGACCCGGACAGGCGTGATGCGGGCCACCGGCATGATCTCCGGGGCGCTGCCTGCAACGATGAGGGCACGGGTATACCCGCTGAAAAGCCAGTCCTGCGCCTTGAGCGCAACTAGGTAATCGCCCGGATCGGGCGGGGTCAGGGGCGCGATGTTGTCGGGTGCCCAACCGAGGGAGGCAGAAGAGCCTGCCGGTGCAACGGCAAGGCTCCATTCAGCATAGACCTCCTCGCCCTCCAGATCGGTCGTCGCATAGGGATCGAGGCGCAGGGTTTGCGAGACGGTGGCAGGGAACTGCGGGAACCGCGTCGAGGCCACAGGCGCGACATGATGGGCGCCGGTGCCGAGATACCATCCGGCCCCTTCGTCGATCAGATCCTGTCGGCCGATGACCGGACCGACGACCCCTTTCAGGGTCAGCGACCCGAGACCATAACCGTAAACGATCGTGGCATCGGTTCCGGCCGGGTCAGGGGAAATCCGGACCAGTGTGTCGGGGCTGCCGAGGGCCGCCAACGCGGCTGTCAGATCGAGAAAGTCCTGCGGGGTGGTAACGGTATAGGTCGTGCCGCCCAGAGTGAACTCGACCGTATCCGGATGCGCCTCACCGCTGACGTCGAAGCGGAAACCCGAGATCGAGACATCCAGCGGATCGGCGGCGGCCACATCCCCGAAATCAAATGTCTGGCTGCTGTTGGGCTCGGCGGTCAGCGCCTGGTCGAAGACATGGCGGAATACCGAAGTGTCGCCGCCGGTCGAGACGAACTTGATCTCGTAAGTCGTCTTGGTGGAAACGGCGCTGGCAGGATCTGTGACCTGAAGGCCGACGGTATAGAAGCCATCGGAGTCCATGCGCAGGTCGGTGATCGGAGATGTCTGATCTGCAAAGGACGGGCGGCTGCCCGAAGGAGCACTTTCGATGGTCCAGGCATAGGTCAGCGCGTCACCGTTGACATCGAAGCTGGCGGAGCCGTCAAGGACCAGTGGCGATGAGCCGTTTGGCAGGCCGCGCGTACCGATCCGGGCGACCGGCGTCAGGTTGCCGGTGCCGATCTCGACATGGACAGTGTGCAGTGGTGTCGTGCTGCCGGTGTCGGCCACATCATAGAAGGTCGCGAGCGCCTCGTAGGTGCCGGCCACGTCCGGGGTGAAGGTCGGCCGATAGAGCGCGGCATCTGTGAAGCTTGCGGAACTGCCGGAGGGGCGGTTTTCCCAGGACCATTCGGCCCGCAGGTTCTGCCCGTAGCTCGGTGCCAGCCCTTCGGAGGGATCAATCAGAACGGCTGTGCCAAGAGTTGCAACCAGCGGCGTCCCGATACCATCCCCGGCCCGGGCCGGGGATATTCCGGCGCCCAGAACTGCAAAAAGGAGGATGGACGGAAGCCCGACAACACCCCTCACCGCGCGCATAATGGCCCGCATGATATCCTCCGTTTGGCAATAATCCTGGGACGGCGGAAACGCTTCCGCCGCAATGGCGCTCGATTGGTATTTGTCATGGGTGGGGCGGCTGAAATACCCGCCCTTACCTCTTCGTGCTGGCAGTCCAGGACGGCTCGCATGTACCGAGGGTACCACGCGTCTAGAAATGGCGCGTCTACGGCCGGAATGAAAACAACCTATACGGGAGATGCTCGTAGAATCAGCACGCTTGAGTCAAGAGGGTTTCTGATGGGGAATGGCCCGAACGTCTTGGCGCACTCCGCGAAAGATGCGCCCGCGCCTCCGGCTCAGAGGGGTGCGTGGCGCCAGTGACGAATTTCTTCTCGCAGCCACCGCGCAGAACCTAAAACGTCTGGCGAAACTGGTCCCGGCATGAGGCCGAGACAGCATCTGCGGCCGTGAACTCAAATCAACCGAAAAACCATCCGATTCATATGGTTGAAACAGCGCAAAAGCGCCTAGCACAACATGTAGTGGGTCGAGTTTTTCACCTATATAGGTCGTTTATGTCCCTGCCCCGTGCCCTACCCTGCATCAAGGGCTTAGTTCGGACAAAAACCCATGACATAACCTTTGCGGTTTTGGGAGGATTCTTTCCATCTTTTGGCGCGTCGCTTCACCTCACTTTTTCCATCAATCCACTTCTACATCAGCCCCTTGTCCTGAAAGCATTCTTCTGGGCCTGCGCGCCGCTTGATGCAGGCAAGGCGTTCGGCGAAGGTGACCTGTTTCGAAGAGGGCAGTCAGTGAGTTCGGAGAGAGGCTTCATCCACGCCTGCGCGTCGATCCAAGCGCTGAGAAAGCGGCGATCCTGTTGGACTTCTTGAGAAAGGAGGATGTGGTTTTTCAGGGCCAGCGACCGTGCATAAGCGATCTGCTTTGGAGTGGTGGAAAGGGCAAAGGCGGTGTCTTTCATCGGGAATTTCCCTTCTCAGCTTGGCTCTTGCGCGCGAAACAAAAGAGAAACAATGCGAGGCCGATCGCGTACCAACTGGGCTGCCAAAGGGAGAGCGGGGAAGGCTCGCTGCACCCGCGCGATTGTATCCACCCGCGTCATCCCTCCAGCCTGCGTGGCCGGGGTGATCTGGAATGACCGCCCGCCGGTCTGCAGCCCGGGCGGGTCAGAGAGGGAAAGAAGGGCAGGGGGTTTTCGACGGGTTTGGACCGAGAGAGAGGCTCTCGGGACCCGTCGGGAGATCGGTCCGATGACCAATATGCAGAAAATCACCCTCGCGTCTTCGCGGGACATCCCCTTCAACAAGCTGGTGCTGAGCCAGTCCAACGTCCGGCGCGTCAAGGCCGGCATCTCGGTCGATGAATTGGCGGAGTCGATCGCCCGCCGCGGCCTGATCCAGAGCCTCCATGTCCGCCCGGTCTTGGGCGAGGACGGGGCGGACACCGGCACCTTCGAGGTTCCGGCGGGTGGCCGCCGTTACCGGGCGCTGGAACTGTTGGTGAAGCAGAAGCGCCTGGCCAAGACCGCCCCGGTGCCCTGCATCGTCAGCGCCGCCGATGACTCAGTGCTGATCGACGAGGTGTCGCTGGCGGAAAACATCGAACGCGCTCCGCTGCATCCGCTGGACCAGTTCCGCGCCTTCCATGCGATGCGCGAGAAGGGCATGACCGAGGAGGCGATCGCGGCGGCCTTCTTCGTCGATGTGAGGGTCGTGAAGCAGCGCCTGCGACTTGTGACTGTCGCGCCGTCGCTCTTGGGGATCTATGCCGAGGACCGCATGACGCTGGAGCAACTGATGGCCTTCACAGTGTCGGGTGACCATGCGCGACAAGAACAGGTTTGGGATGCGGTCCAGAACTCCTGGTCCAAGGAACCCTACCAGATACGTCGCATGCTGACCGAGGCCGCAGTGCGCGTCTCCGACAAGCGCGCCCGCTTCCTCGGACTCGAGGCCTATGAAGCGGCCGGCGGTTACGTCCTGCGTGATCTCTTCGAGCGGGATGACGGCGGCTGGCTGCAAGACACGGTTCTGCTCGAACGGCTGGTAAGCGAGAAGCTGAAGACGGAGGCAGAGGCCGTCGCCGCCGAGGGCTGGAAATGGATCGAGGTCGCCGTGGGATTCACCTATGGCCACACGATGGGCCTGCGCGAGCTTCCGGGCAGCACCGTCGATCTGACGGACGAAGAGCGGGCTACCCGCGAGGCGCTGCGCGACGAATACGGCCACTTGGAAGCTGAGTATGGTGAGGTTGAAGACTTGCCTGAAGCAGTCGATCAGCGCCTGGGCGAGATCGAACTTGCCTTGGGCGCCTTTGACAGCCGCCCGATGGCCTACGATCCCGATCAGGTCGGCAGGGCAGGGGCCTTCGTCAGCATCGACAGCGATGGCAGCTTGCTGATCGAACGCGGCTTCGTGCGGCCCGAGGACGAGGTGCGGGTGGTCCCCGAAGGTGAGACCGAAGACGTCTCTACCCTTCAAGGATACGATCCCGAAGCTGGTCAGGCACCGACCAGTCCCGGTACCCAGATCACCGTCGCTGGTGAGCCTCGTCCGAGTGATGACGACGAGGACGATGGAGAGGGGATCAAGCCGCTGCCCGAGCGTCTTGTCATCGAGTTGACTGCCTATCGCACGCTCGCCCTGCGCGATGCCGTCGCGAACAACCCGCGCATCGCGATGACAGCACTTCTGCACAAACTGACGCTGGACTGCTTCGGCAGCCGCGGTTCCGGGGCAGCCGTCGAGGCCACGGTCCGCGAAGTCCACCTGCCGATACAGGCTGCGGATCTGGCAGACAGCTATCCGGCCCAGAACATTAACACCCGTCATGCTGGTTGGCGCGCGGACATGCCCCTGGGGCAGGGAGACGAGGTGCTATGGGACTGGTTGCATACCCTCGATGAAGCCAGCCGCCAGGCGCTCCTCGCCCATTGCCTCAGCTTCGGGGTCACCGCGCTCTATGAGCGTCCGAACCCTTACAGCGGCATGGGCATCAGCCAGCACGGCCTCGACCGCCGCCTGCGTGAGGCGGATCGCCTGGCCCGCACCACCCGGCTCGACATGGTCGAGGCTGGCTGGAAGCCGACCGTCGCCAATTACCTCGGTCGCGTCACCAAGAGCCGCATCCTGGAAGCCGTGCGGGAAGGCGTCGGCGAAGGCGCGGCCCAGCTGATCGACCATCTGAAGAAGGGCGACATGGCGCGCGAGGCCGAACGGCTTCTCGACGGGGCCGGCTGGTTGCCTGAGCCCCTGCGGATGGAGGATCTCGAAGCAGAGGGCGCAGATGCCTCGGATAGTGTCAGCGATGAACTGCCTGCGTTCCTGACGGCGGACGACGACCCGCAGGTCGAGGACGACGACGAACAGCAGCACCTGATCGCTGCGGAATGACCCATGACGGGGTGGCTTCGGTTACCCCGTTTTTTCATGCGGGGGCATTGAGAGTTCGGCCCTCAGGCAAGCCGCTCGGAATAGCGGGTTTTGACCGCGCGGTTGATGAACTGGTTCAAGCCGTCGCCGCTTCGCGCCAGCAGTACCATCCGGTCAAGGTTCGCGCGCCCTGCCGAAACGGTCGTGTATCGGTACACCGCCCCATCCTTGAACTGCACATCCATGTGCGATGAGGCGATCTCGTAGGCCTTGATGCCCGAGTCATGGTCCCAATCACGGTATGGAGTCATTGCGGCCTCAAATCACAAGATGTTGGAACATCATAGAGCACGTTCTCTTTTCGTTCAAGCTGTGAGGGGCTTCTGCATTTCGATTGTGCCGGCTTGGAAGCCCCGCTGTCTGTAGTGCATCGCAGTGGCTCCGGCTTTTCTAATGGCTTTTGCGGAGCGATCAGAGGCGCGGCAGTGGGGCAGCGGGACCAGTGAAGATCCATGTCCCCGGTTCGTCATCGGATTGGGCGACTGCAGCGCGGGGCGGCAAATCGGATCGACCAGCGATTGGCTCAATTGCGGCCCTGTTTGAATTTCGTCGATGGTTTGCCATCACGCTGGCAGACCAAGACCCGGTGGAGGTGCGGCATGTGCCGCGAGGCAGCAGGGCAGGGGGATGCGCATACTGGCCTGATGCCAGCCGAGGTGGTTCAAACCCGACGGTGGTGCCAGTCCTGTTCCTCCTGCCGGGCCTTCAGCGTCGCCTTGATCTCCTCTCCCCGTCTGTCCCAGCCCGCGTCCAAACGGCCTCTGGTGATGGGCTGATCTGCCCGAAGGACGTCTTCGCCTCGACCGCTTTGGCGCAACAGCGTCGTCGCAACTTTCATCCCCTGTCGGTGCGGGCACCGTCATTCCTCGCGAGACAAGAAAGTTGCTCCTGTGCCGTCCAGCCCCCCGAAACGGGGGGTGCGCCATCGGTCGCCTCCGGGCTGTCGATCGCCATCGAGGCCGCAAGGACGCGGGCCCGAAACAGAGAGAAAACGGAGAAAGATCATGGCGACCATCGGCACCTTCAAGAAGACCGGCACCGAATACACCGGCGAAATCTTCACCCTCAGCCTGCAGGCCAAGGGCGTGCGCCTGGTCCCCGACCTGCGGACCTCGGGCGAGAACGCGCCCTCGCACCGGGTCCTGGTCGGCCGCGCCGAGATCGGCGCCGCCTGGACGAAGAAATCGAACGAGGGCCGCGAATACCTGGGCCTGAAGCTGGACGATCCGAGCTTTGCCGCTCCGATCTACGCCAACCTCTTCGATGACGAAGACGGCGAGGGCTCGACCCTTATCTGGTCCCGCCCCAACACCCGCCGCGGCGACTGATCGCAAGAAGCAAAGGCCCCGGTCGAAAGACCGGGGCCGATGGCCTCAACCGGATAGTCCCACTGGACACGCAAGGCGGCTATCCGGCGGGTCAAATAATCCCAGCCGACTACAACCCGAGTGCCGCCTCCATACGCTCATGTTCGAAGGCCGGAGCACAAGCGTTCAAATCTGCGCCGCCCAGTCCTTGGCGGCGCAGTTCGTCCCGCCACGTATCGCGGATGCTGCGTGCCATATCCCGCGCCAGAATTCGGGCTTCCTGCTCACTGACGTCGAAAAACTCTGACGCGCTTATCGCGGCCTTGATGTCTGGCTCGTGGCCGTGGATCGGGCTGATCCCGGTTTCCATCTGGGCATGGCGCCTCGGTTGCGGATTGACGTCGAAGAGGGGGGAGAGGCGCCAGAGATTCTGCCCGGCGTAGATGAAACCATGGTTCTTCAGGTGGTCATCCGTGTTGGTCACAAGGATGCCGAAGACCATCCGAAGCCAGATTTGCAGAAGATCATCGCCCGGCCTGGCCGAGATGGTGCGAATGATATCGGCAATGTCTGTGTAAAAGCCGCTCGCATGCCCAACTTTGCCCAAGGCGGTACGCGCGGAAATATAGGGAACCCGGCCTCCTTCGCGGCGATCAAAGCGGCTGAAAAGTCCGATTGGGTGCGGGCTGCCGGGCAGTTCCAGCCGGCATTCCGGTGTGCGCAAACCAAGTGTTCCGGCGAGTTTCATCGTCGCCACTTCAAGACGTTCCACCGGCCAAGTGTCGTTGATTGAGGTGAACTTGGCGAGCCAAAGCCTGTCCCCATCCCGCACATTTGCCTTCGGCCGCGCCCCGCCCGGCGTTCCGGCTGCGCCGACGAGGTCGAGCGCTTCCTGTTCGGCACCGGCCGGGTCTCGTTCGAACCTTTGCGCGATCTTGAGCAGGTCTTCGATATCCGCCAGTCGTGGGACGGCTTTTCCGATCCGAGGGAACGGCTCACCATTTTCCTGCAGGAAGCGGATCGCACCTTGGCGCGCGGTATCGTCGCATGTGGTCAGGAAGTCGAACTCGGTTGCCCCCTCGCCCAGAATCCGGCGCATCAGCTTGCGGCCCCAACTATCCGGGGAAGTATCCGCAAAGGGTCCGGCGATGACATCGCGCTTCCGGCTGTCGCGCCCGCTGGAACTGGCGTGATAAGGCGCGCTCACCCGAGGCATTTGCGGGCAGAGGTCGAAGCCGCGCGGATTATCGATCCATTCCTGGTCATAGAGGAAAGTAGAATGCGCGCGCCGCCCGTCCGTCTCAAAGACCAGACGGCCGACCGGAACAAGACCATTCCCAAGAGCTACACGCGCCACGACCATCAGAAGGTGCTCCCTTCATCATCGATCTCATCTGATCGGTTCGGCGTGGTGGCCGATCTTTCGGCGGGTGGCTTGCGGCGGCTGACGATGCGCTCTGGGAGGCGCGCCTGATCAAGGACCAGGCCTGTATTGTCTTTCGCCGGATCCAGCAGTTCGCTGAGCCGATGAAGTTCGCCGAGGACCATGAGCGCCATGGCGAGGGTTTCGAGGCGCACACCACCGTCACCCGTCTCGAGCTTGGCGAGTGTCTTGTCGGTCACGCCGAGCCGCTCGCAAAAATCCGCAACAGACATCCGCCGCTTTTTGCGGGCGACGCGGATGTCATGGCCCAGTTGTTTGAGGGCAGTCTGAGTTTGGTACGATGGCATGTCTTGATCGGAGAGAAGTCCGCCTTAATCTGCTATGTCCGTATTTTTATCCGTATTACGCCAACTTGTGTCACTCGTCAACCAAGTAAGCATTAAGCCGGATAAAAGTCCGGATTAATGCTGACAGTCCGTACTATCTTCCGGTTAACTAGCCTGGCTCCGGAGGCTTGGCGCAGATCAGTGGTCCAGGTTTCCCTGTCGACGACTCCTCACTTACTAAAGGTTCCCGCCCCTCCCGTGATCGGCAATCGAGAACAGGGTGGCACAGGTCCAAACGGACGCTTCAGCTGCACTTTTCTCAGGATTGATGAGCGGGCAGGGAAAGAGCGTTCCGAAATGAGAGCATGGCACATCCCGGCAGGGCCGGGACCGGGCTCTGGTCGTGCCGACGGGAGCCTGGCAGGCAGTCTCCCCCCATTCGGGCAACGATCCCTTGCGCGACGGCCAGTCGGGCCGGAAGGAAAGCGATGCCGAAGGGTTCGGCGCTTCGACCTGATGCCAGGGATTTCCAGGTGGCGGGCAGGCCCGCCCGTATTCATCTGTTGCAGCGTTCCACTTTTCCCTTTCCGACCTGAACCACGCCGATCTTTCTGGACCCGCGTGGCGGCAAGGCTGGCGAGCGGTGGGCATCCTCGGACGGGGCAGGGGCTCCTGTAGAGGGTCAAAGCCCCATCCCCCGCTTCCATTCGCTGTCCTTGGTCCGATCCGTCTCTTTGACACTCAACCCCAGAGGGGTCGGCTACGCGAGCGTGCCGCCCTCGCGGATTTGGACGAGCCAAACGCACGAGGGTGATTGCAGATCCGGTCAGACACTTCGGGCGCCTGTTGCGCGGGGGATGGTCCTCCGCCCCCAATGACAGGAGCCGACCCCATGTCCAAGAAGAATGCCACCGCTTACGCCGCCAGCCTCGCCGCCACGCTGATGGTCGCGATCGTCGTGTTTCAGGCCGGGGACGGCACCCACGGGGCGATGCCGTCCGATGAATACGATGGCGATGACCGCTTCATCGCCCTGGAGATCGATCCCTGGCAATGAGGCGCGCAAGCGCCTCACCCCCTTCGGGAAACGGCGCCGAACCGTGGGGTCCGGCAAGGGAGAGGTCGAGAAGGGAGTGGGCAGGGGGAGCCCGCCGGGGAAAGAGAGAGCGGCGGCGGGCTCGTTCCTCATCTGCCCTCTCCCGGAGATCCAGACATGACCATTCATCTTCCCGGCCGCGCTGCGGCCCCGGCCGAGATCGCGCCCGATCTGGCGCGGATCCTGGCCGAGCAGGCCGAGCGTGATGCCGCCGAAGGGACGCTGCACGCCAGGAACAAGGAGGTGCTCTTCGACGGGCTGCGCCTTGTCCGCATCGCCCATGTCCTCGTCAGCTTTGACGGGTCGGGCGACAGTGGCCAGATCGAAAGCATCGACGCCCGCAATGACACCGACCAGAGCGTCACCCTGCCGACCGCCCAGATCACCTTTGACGGGATCGATTGGCAGACCGGCGCGCCGACCGAACGCCGCCTGACCCTCGAAGGCGCCGTCGAGGAACTGGTCTACGACCTTCTCTCGGCCACCCATTCCGGCTGGCAGGACAACGACGGCGCTTACGGCGAGTTCTGCATCGATGCCCGCGCCCGGACCATCCACCTAGAGTTCAACGAGATGGGGTGGTTGCCGCCCTCCCCAGCGGCCAGGCCTGTGTGTCAGGATGACGTGGGGCAGCAACCTTCATACGGAGAGGACGAAGAATGTTGGAAACGATGATCGGTGTGGATTTGGCGAAATCAGTCTTTCAGGTGCATGGAGCTTCGATGACGGGAGTCGTGAAGTTTCGCAAGCGGTTGACCAGAAGCCAGTTCCGCCGGTTTCTTGCAGCTGAGCCTAGGGCCGTCTTCGTGATGGAAGCTTGCGGCAGCGCGCACTACTGGGCCCGCGAGATGGTCAAGACAGGCCACGAGGTGAAGCTGATTGCCCCGCAGTATGTGCGCCCTTTCGTCAGGCGACAGAAAAACGACGCGGCCGACGCGGAAGCGATTGTGATCGCAGCTCAGCGTCCAGAGATGACGTTCGTAGGCACGAAGGACGAAGATCAGCAGGCAGGCGCGGTCCTGTTTCGGTCAAGGGAGCGCTTGATCCAGCAGCGCACTGTCGCGGTCAACGCGCTGCGGTCGATCCTCTACGAGTTCGGGCATGTCGTGCCTTCGGGCATTCGCAATATTCAGCGGATCGAGGAAATTCTCGCAGATGAAAACAGCGATCTGCCATCTCTGGTTCAGAGCGAGTGCCTGGATATCATCGCACAGATCCGGGAACAGACGGCCCGGATCGAGGCGAAGACAAAGACAGCCAAAGAGCTCGCCTCGAAGGATGATGTCGCGCGGCGACTTCAGACCATACCGGGTGTTGGTCCCCTGACGGCACTCGCTGTTGAGACCTTTGCTCCCGAAATGTCGACATTCAAGGGCGGTCGAAACTTTGCCGCTTGGCTCGGGCTCGTCCCGCGCCAGTTTTCGTCGGGAGGCCGCGAAAAGCTGGGCCGCATCTCCAAGGCTGGACAAGCGGACATACGGCGGCTCCTGATTGTCGGTGCTATGTCACGTTTGAACTGGATGGGCAGGAAGACGGTCCCCGAAGGGTCATGGCTTGCCCGCATGATTGCGAAGAAGCCGCGGATGCTGGTGGCAATTGCGCTTGCAAACAAGATGGCCCGGACGATTTGGGCGATGCTGACGAAGCAAGAGGATTACCGAGAGTCAGCAACTGGCTTGGCGACGTAAGAGAATCTGGCGCCAGTTGTTGCTGGCGACAGAGGTGTAGGAAGTCGACGACCTGAATGGGCAAAATGATCGAAAAGATCTGGGTCAGGAAAACCAGCGAAGCGCTCGGAGCGAAAAAGCCCGTCAACGAGTTCTGGACCTGATCCGCAGATCACCATACCGGCCTGCAGCCAACGACACGGCTACAACAGAAGGCCTGACACAAGACCGCACTCGATCTGATCCGTTTAGGCTGAAAACTCCTTGCATCACGGGCGGCAACCACACAAGCGCTTCATCTCGTCCGAACTTTACACCCACGATTTCTGAGGAGGTGGTGATGGCACATCCGTATCACCACGCCTTGTCCTCGGTGAAAAAATGGGGCGGCTCGGTCGAGGACTACCTAGCTCTTCATGAATTCTTAGACCAGAGCAAGGAGATCACGGCCGACTTTCGGCACCGGGCGCTGCGCCACCATGCCGAGGGCATCTTCATGGCCGAGACGATTTTCGGTCCCACTCTCACACTCTCGACCGGGCGCATCATCCCGACCCGGTGGGTCGGCGAGCAGCATGTCAAGGAAGACCTCGGCTTCATCCCGAGTTTCGCCGACTGGGTGAAGGCCATCCGGCCCGAGCCTTGGATGGGCCGGGCCGAGCGGATCGAGGCGCTGGTCGATCCGCATTTCGCCGCGCCCGTGGTCGAGGTCAGCTGACATGATCGATCCGGCCTATCAGCGCCTCGGCCTGCCCGTGACGGCTTCGCCCTACGCCGTCCTGCGCGCGGCGGTCCGGGCGCTTCACCCCGACACGCGCGCCGTTCGCGGCTTTCGGACGGCGCGTAAGCGCTTCTACCGGCAGATGCTCTGCGCGCATGTCGTGCGACAGGCGGCGGGCGACAGTTCCACAGGCTGATCGCCCCCAACTACCCCTTCATCCCAATCGAGTGCTCGGCCTCTTGGCCGGGCCTTCCCCATTCAGGAGGTCCCCATGGCGGATTACTTCATCCATTTTTCATGCCTGCTCGACGTCGGCACCCCCGACAAGGCTGCCAGCGCGCTCGCGCTGTTCCAGGAACTCCGCGCTGCGGATCAGGACGCCGACTACCCGGAGGTCGCAGGCTTCGACATCGCGCGCCAGGACGCGCCCGAGGGCAGCGCCCTCTGGATCCATGACGACGAGCATGGCGATGTCGAGGCCGTCATCCGCTTCGTGCTGCGCCTGGCAGACGAGCTCGACCTCGCCGGCCTCTGGGGCTTCCAGTACGCTCTGACCTGTTCCCGTCCCCGCCTCGACGCCTTCGGCGGCGGCGCGCATGTCATCGACCTCGGCGCGCGCAATTCCATCGGCCGGACCAGCAGCCAGGAATGGCTCGCCGCCGCGCTGAACGGGGAGGACGTCGATGCCTGAGGTCATCTGTACCACCGTCTACCAGTTCCCCGAACTCTCGGAGGCCGCTAAGGAAAAGGCGCGCAGCTGGTATCGCGAACTCGGTCCCCACGACGATTGGTGGGACGCGGTCTACGAGGATTTCGAGAGGGTCTGCGAGATCCTCAACATCCGCCTGAAGACCACGCCCGTCCGCCTGATGGGCGGGGGGACGAGGCAGAAACCCTGTATCTGGTTCTCCGGGTTCTGGAGCCAGGGCGACGGAGCGTCGTTCGAGGGCTACTGGTCCCACGCCAAGGGCGCCGCCGCGCGCATCCGGGACTACGCGCCGACGGATACGACGCTGCATGGTATCGCCGACCGCCTGCAGGCCATCCAGCGGAGAAACTTCTACCAGCTCGCTGCCGAGGTCAGCCATCGGGGCCGCTACTACCACGAGTACAATATGGCGGTGGACGTCACGCGCGACAGCCCGACCTGGCAGCCGCCGACTGATGACGGAGAGGAGATCGTGACCGAGGCGCTGCGTGATCTGGCCCGTTGGCTCTACCGCCAGCTTCAGGCTGAATACGGCCACCTGACCTCGGACGAGGCCATCGAGGAAGGGATCATCGTCAACGAGTACACCTTCACCGAAGCCGGGCGCAGGTTCGGGTGAGACGGCACGGTTGAAAACTGTCAGAAACCTGCGCATTTTTCTGACAAAGGAGCGATTATGGAGCGCATGGCCGAGAGCATCATGAATGTCGCGATGACGTTGCCGGAGGGGGTACCCTTGGCAGCGAAGGGCCTCTTGCACCTCGGCTCGCGCGCGGCGGTCGATCAAACGCTGTCACGTCTGGCCACGCGCGGCGAGTTGATCCGGGCGGGACGCGGCATCTACATGCGCCCGGTCCAGACACGCTTTGGGCCGCGTAGTCCCTCGACCGAACAAGCGATCGAAGCTCTGGCTGTGCAGCGGGGCGAGACGATCGTGCCGAGCGGTGCTACCGCCGCAAACGCTCTGGGCCTGACCACGCAGGTGCCGGTCAAGTCGGTTTACCTCACCTCGGGACGAAGCCGTGTGCTGCACCTTGGCCAGCAAGCGGTCGAACTGCGTCATGCGCCGCGCTGGCAGTTGACCCTTGGCAACAAGACCTCCGGCCAGGTTGTTCGGGCTCTTGCCTGGCTCGGGCCGGATGAGGCTCCCAAGGCCCTGCAAATCCTGCGATCCAAGCTCGCGGACACGGCAAAGACAGAACTGGTGTCTGCTGCGCCGCAGTTCCCGACTTGGCTGGCACGATTGGTTGGCGAGATAGTCCATGGCTGAGGCGTCAGTGCACCTGAGCGCTTTGCCTGGAGCCCATCCCGAGGCGGGAGGCAAATTCAAGACAGTCGACCCAGGGGGCCAATGCTCACCCGCCTCGCGACGGTGCGGTGCACGGTTCAGCCCAGAAGCTTCAGCAGGGCGTCGCGCTGCGCGGTGTGCTTTATGGGGTTGTCGCGCTTCAGCTTGCTCAGGTTGAGGAGTTTCCACTGCACGGCTGGCAGGTGAGCCGCCTGCGACCGGTCAATCGCCGCAAAGTCCGGCTCACCGTCTTGAAGTGTCAGAAGGAACTGCCTCGCATTGGTGTCGAGTCGCGATTGCACATCGGCGATCAACCTCCGGCGCGTCGCGAGAAGCGCCTCGAAAGGGACCGGTGTTCTGGTCATGCCCTCGAATTCCCGCGCGAAGGGTTGCCCGAGATCGATCAGGTTCGGATCGAGAAGCTCATGCGCCGGTCGCGGCGAACTGGCGACATAGATCAGGAAGGTCTGGAAGAGGTCCTGTGTGAGGCCCTCGTGTTCGTAGAGGAGCGTGACGTCATAGAGATCCCGGGGATGCTGCCTGTCGAGGGCAGCGTGCAGCTTGCCCGCGAACAGGTCCTCGAACGAGACGATCTGCATTTCAGCATAGCCATAGGCATCTTCCACAGCCGCCGAGACGGTCCGGATTTCCGGGTCATGGACGACGCCACGGGTGACGGGCGAGGTTTCGATCTTGATCTCGGCATTGCCGAGGCGCGCCAGCAACCGAGTGGCTCCGCCGCCGCCGCCTTGGATGCGCTGCGATTTCGCGCCGCCGATACCGGCCTCGATGGAAGCCGCAATGCGATCCATCGCAGCATTGATCTCGTCCAGGCTTTCGGCGCGTTCCTTGATCGGAAGGTAAGTCAGGTCGATATCGACCGACAACCGCGGCAGGTCGCGGTAAAAGAGGTTGATGGCCGTCCCACCTTTGAGCGCGAAGACGCTTTCGCCCGCGACATGGGGCAGGACGCGCACCAGGAGCGCAACTTGGGCCTCATAGGTCTCACGCGCCACTGTCGGCCTCCGGTTTCACGAAATCTTCCGGCACCATGATCCGGTAGCGCGGGTGGATCTTGCCACCTCGGACCAAGGCTCTGTCGCCGCTGCCGAGGTTGAATGTCTGCGGGTCGATCCGTTTATGCCAAGGATGGTCGTGGCGGTCGGCAAAGACGAAGAACAGGCGCTTGACCTTGATCTTCCGACAAGCCTGCAGGAGGTCAGCAAGCAGTTTCGGGCGTAGGGTTGTCAGGCTCTCAAAAACCATGTCGAGCGTGTGGAAGCTTTCATAGTCGGGCAACTCGTCCATGGCCTCCAGGATCGCGCGTTCCGGCGTCGACATCGTGAGACCCCAGTCCCATGGCTGGCCAGTCGTTTTGCCTTCGATCACGCCCAGTTTCGGGTCGGCAAACAAGGATCGGGGGCGCGTTCTGATCTGGGCATCCATCGGCAGTTTCGTCAGCCAGTTCGGGATACTGTCCCCGTAGACCCAGACAGGAGCGCTTTCGCCGAGGCGCAGATAATGGGCATGTCCCTGTTCGCCAAGCGCCGTGGTGCCGCCTACATGCAGGTCGTGACCCATGATATGCTGCGTGGAAAGGATGCAGGTCTTCCAGTCGATGCTGTTCGACGTCGGCGTGGCTGCGGTGCTGGGGAGTGGGCGGCGGAATACGCCGCGGGTAATGCGGTCCAGCCAGCCGCGCTTCACATAGTCACGGAAACTCTCGTAGGCGATACCTTGGGAGACGAGCCATGCGGCATCGACCAGATACCCGGCGGGCACGGCATCGAGCAGTTTCTTCAGACTCTGTGATCTTGCGGCGTCCATGATGCCTAAAGTGACAGATTTTCAAAGAGGCGGCTACTGGTTTCTTTGGTTTGAAAAACCTTTCAGCGTTATGAACGCTCCAATACCAAGATCTCCAAAGGACTGAGGGAGTAGCCCCAAGTGGTGGGAGATATGAAAACGCGGGTTTGAGAGACGGCGGCGACTTGCGGTGGTTGCCGAATGTCGATGCGATGTACCTCCCCGCGTGCCGTCGGGACCAGACCTTGGTCCTTCGGACAGGAGTTTGACCGAGGCTGATGTCCCGAAGGGCTAATCTGCCAACTTATAGGTTGGCAACTACGCTCGGTTTGCCAAGCCACGGTATGGCAAAAGCTCCGGAAGGCCAGAGTCAGCCGGTGCCGGGATCACTTGTTCCCGTCGATCCACCTCGACATCAGCCCTTTGTCGCGGAAGCATTCCTCCGGGACGGCGCGGCGCTTGATCCGGGCGAGCTTCTCTGCGAAGGCCACCTGCTTTGAGGTCGGCAGCCGGTCAATGTCCGATACCGGCTTCAGCTGGGCCTGCGCCTCGATCCAGGCGCTGAGCGACCGGCGGTCTTGCTGGATCTCCCAGGGCAGAAGGGTCTGGTTGCGCAGGGCGAGCGACCGCGCATAGGCGATCTGCTTGGGCGTCGCGGGCAAGGCGTATGTGGTGCTGTCCATCGGGAAACTCCCTTGCTGACTTGGGCTTCAATATAGAACATAACGGGAACAAAATCAAGCCAAGCGTCCGGGACGCGTCGGCTCGAGAGGAAGAGGGGGGGCGGGGAAGATCAGGCCTGAGGATGCCCGAGAGAGGGTGTCCGGGGCTGGTCCTGTCCCTCATTCCGGAGTTTCCTGATGACCTATCTTGCGCCAGTTGCGCCTCCCGTTCCTGTTCCATCTCGCGATCACGCCCCCGCTCTCGCGATCCTCGCCGTCGCCGAAGCACTTCAGCCCGATCTGGCCCAAGGCTTTCAGATCGACGCGCTGCGCCTCCGCCTCGAGATGGAGCGCGCCTTTGGCGGCTCCGATGCCGATGGCGCCTGGGACTGGAAGCTGGCCTATGAGGCGGGCGAGGTGGCGCTGGTCCTCTTCCTGCGGAAATTCGGCCGTGCGCTGCTCGCCCGGGCGGGCTCGCCTGCCGCGTTGCTGCCGATCCTCGCCAAGGTCGCGGACCTCTTGCCCACGCACACCCGCCGCTCGGAGGAGATGGAGCGGTTTCAGCAATTCTCGACGCCGCTGCCCATGGGGCTCGCGGCCTTGGCGGCTGGGCAGATCACCCCGCGTGACCTCGTCGTCGAGCCTTCCGCCGGGACCGGGCTTTTGGCGATCCTCGCCGAGATCGCGGGTGGCAGCCTCGCTCTGAACGAGTTAGCCGCCACCCGCGCCGATCTTCTGCGTCTTCTATTTCCTGTGCGGCCCGTCACCAGCTTCGATGCCGCGCAGATCGACGATCATCTGGACTCTGGCGTCCGCCCGAGCGTCATCCTGATGAACCCGCCGTTCTCGGTTGCGGCCAATGTCGACCGCCGCAGTACCGAGGCGACAGCGCGCCATCTGCGCTCGGCCCTTGCGCGCCTTGTGCCCGGCGGACGGCTGGTCGCCATCACGGGTGCCAGTTTCGCACCGAATGCCCCTGCCTGGGCCGAAACCTTCACACGTCTGACCGAGACCGCGCATCTGGTATTCACCGGCGCGGTGACGGGCGCCGCTTTCGCCAAGCACGGCACCAGCTTCCAGACGCGCCTCTCGGTCTTCGACAAATGCCGCGGCGGCGAGCCGGGCGGCATCACAGCCGATCTGACGCGCCCGATATCGCCGGATGTCGCCAGCCTGCTCTCGCTGATCACCACCCATGCTCCCCCGCGCCTCGTGCTGGCGCAGGTCGCATCAGCCGGGCAGGGCCGTTCTTCCCCCTTCCCGGGAAATCCTGCCTCCACCAAGCGTATCGCGCCTACGGGTTCTCGCGCTACGCCAGCAACACCCGCCACCAACACTCCCGCTCAGATCTATGCTGCGGACCTGGCCTACAGCCTGCGGGATGCGACCGAGGACGGGGCCAGCACGCGCCTGTCGGATGCCATTTATGAGACCTTCCGCCTGCAGGCGATCGACATCCCCGGCGCGGCCCCGCACCCGACCAAGCTGGTGCAGTCGGCGGCCATGGCTTCGGTGGCGCCCCCGAAGCCCTCCTACCGCCCTAAGCTGCCCGCTGCCGTCCTGCGCGACGGCCTGCTCTCAGACGCACAGCTCGAGACCGTCATCTATGCAGGCGAAGCACATGGCGCGCACCTGGCCAGATCTTGGACCGTCGATGAAACCGGCGACATGGTTTCGGCCGCGCCCGACGATGCCGCGGACGCTATCCGCTTCCGCCGTGGCTTCTTCCTCGGCGACGGCACCGGGGCGGGCAAGGGCCGCCAGTCGGCCGGGATCCTGCTCGACAACTGGTGCCAGGGTCGCCGCAAGGCACTCTGGATCTCGAAGAGCGACAAGCTTCTCGAAGATGCGCAGCGCGACTGGTCCGCACTCGGGCAGGAGCGGCTGCTGGTCACGCCCCTCTCGCGTTTCGCGCAGGGCCGCGACATACCGCTCTCCGAAGGCATCCTCTTCACCACCTATGCGACGCTGCGCTCGGAAGAACGCGGGGGCAAGAAGTCCCGCGTCGACCAAATCGTCGACTGGCTGGGGGCGGATTTCGACGGGGTGATCCTGTTCGATGAAAGCCACGCCATGGCAAATGCCGCCGGATCGAAGGGCGAGCGTGGTGATACCGAGGCCTCGCAGCAGGGCAGGGCGGGCCTGCGGCTCCAGCACAAACTGCCCAATGCCCGCGTGGTCTATGTCTCGGCCACGGGGGCCACGACGGTTCACAACCTCGCCTATGCGCAGCGCCTAGGGCTTTGGGGCGGAGAGGATTTTCCGTTCGCAACTCGCGCCGAGTTCGTTCAGGCCATCGAAGCGGGCGGCGTCGCCGCGATGGAGGTCCTCGCCCGCGACCTGCGGTCGCTCGGCCTCTACACCGCACGCTCGCTCTCCTACGACGGCGTCGAATACGAGATGCTGGAACATGCGCTGACGCCTGAGCAGTGCGGCATCTATGATGCCTATGCCGGGGCCTTCGCCATCATCCACAACAACCTCGCCGCCGCGATGGAGGCGGCGAACATCACGGGCGACAGACGCACGCTGAACCGCCAGGCCAAGTCCGCTGCGCGTTCTGCCTTCGAATCCGCCAAGCAGCGCTTCTTTGGCCATCTGCTCACCTCGATGAAAACCCCCACGCTGATCGCCGCCATCGAGGCCGATCTGGCGGCCGGACATGCCGCCGTCATCCAGATCGTCTCAACCGGCGAAGCGCTGATGGAACGCCGCCTGTCTGACATTCCCACGGATGAGTGGAACGATGTGCGGGTGGACATCACGCCAAGAGAGGCGTGCCTGGACTACCTCGCCCATTCGTTCCCGGTGCAGCTCTACGAGCCGTTCACCGACAGTGAGGGCAACCTGTCCTCGCGGCCTGTCACGCGCGATGGCCAGCCGGTGGAATGTCGCGAAGCCGCGCGCCGCCGCGACGCGCTGATCGAGCATCTGGCCTCGCTGCCGCCGGTGCCGGGGGCGCTGGATCAGATCGTGCAGCGCTTCGGCACCGATCTGGTGGCGGAAGTGACGGGCCGCTCGCGCCGGATCGTGAGGAAGGGCGAAGGGCATCCGGCGCGGCTTGTTGTAGAAAGCCGGGCAGGCTCTGCCAACCTCGCGGAAACCGCCGCCTTCATGGATGACCAGAAACGCATCCTCATCTTCTCGGATGCAGGCGGCACGGGGCGCAGCTATCACGCTGCTCTCGGCGCGAAGAACCAACGCCTGCGGGTCCACTACCTGCTGGAACCCGGCTGGAAAGCCGATGCCGCCATCCAGGGTCTGGGCCGCACCAACCGCACCAATCAGGCGCAGCCGCCGCTCTTCCGGCCGGTGGCCACCGATGTGAAGGCAGAGAAGCGGTTCCTCTCGACCATCGCGCGCCGCCTCGACACGCTCGGTGCCATCACACGCGGCCAGCGCCAGACTGGCGGGCAGGGGCTGTTCCGGCCGGAGGACAACCTCGAGTCGCCCTATGCCCGCGACGCCCTGCGTCAACTCTACCGCCGCATTTTTCGCGGCGATGTGGCGGGTTGTTCGCTCGGGGCCTTCGAGGATGCCACCGGCCTCAGCCTGACCGATGACAATGGGCTGAAGGACGAGTTGCCGCCGATCACGACCTTCCTCAATCGTCTGCTGGCACTGACGATCGACATGCAGGCCGTGCTATTCTCGGCTTTCGAGGACCTCCTCGACCAGCGGATCGAGGGCGCCATCGCCGCCGGGGTCTATGACCTCGGGCTCGAGACGCTGCGCGCAGAAAGCTTCCGCGTCACGGATGCGCGGGTGATCTACACCCATCTCGGCTCCGGCGCAGAAACCCAGCTTCTGACCATCGCAGAAAAGCGGCGCAACACGCCGACTTCCGTCGCCGATGCGCTGGACTGGCTTGATGACCCGAAGGCACGGCTCCTGGTCAACAGCCGATCCGGTCGCGCCGCCGTGCAGGTGCCCGCCACCAGCCTGATGCTGGACGACGGCACCATTGAGCTGCGCCTGCGTCTGATCCGGCCGCTTGATGCCAGCACTGTTCCGGCCAAGATCATGGACGATACCCACTGGCAGGAAGCCGACCGCGCGGCCTTCGCTGCCGCTTGGACGGCGGAACTGGCCGAGGTGCCCGAGTTCTCGGAAGCCACGCTCCACATCGTCGCTGGCCTTCTGCTGCCGATCTGGAAGCAGCTTCCCCAGGACGAAACCCGTGTCTACCGGCTGCAAACCGACGACGGCCAACGCATCATCGGTCGCCGTGTTTCGCCCGCCTGGGTCGCGACCACGCTTGCGGATGACGCGCCGAAGCTTTCCGCGGCGCAGGTCCATGCTCTCGTTCTGGAGGGCAAGACCATGGTGCGGCTGGCTGAAGGAATGGAGTTGCACCGGTCCCGCGTCATGGGAGTGAACCGGATCGAGCTCTCTGGGTTCACGGAAGCCGCCAAGGACCGGATCAAGGCCGATGGCTTCTTTTCCGAGATCATCAGCTGGAAGCTGCGCCTCTTCTGTCCGACGGATTCCGGCGGTGTGAAAGTGCTGGATCATCTGCTTGCACGTTTCCCAATCCAGGGTCTACATGCACGCAAAGGTTGTTGATCGTGTGTGCCATGTCATTGGAAACAGAAGAGATACTGCAAGACCTTTCGCAAAATGCCGAAAGCGTCTGCCGCCATTACCTTCCCGCCGGGAGGCGGGAAGGCTCTTACTGGATGGTCGGCGATCTGCAGAACAATCCAGGGAGATCACTGTTTGTCAGGCTGATTGGTCCCACCTCGGGGCCGGGTGCCGCCGGAAAATTCACCGACAGCGCGACCGGTGAACACGGTGATCTCCTCGACATCATTAGCGAACGCACGGGGATAACCCGCTTTCCCGACCTTTTGGCCGAGGCCCGCGCGCATCTTGGCCGTCCGCAGCCGGTTCTCCCGGATGCGCCAGTGCAACGGGCGACAAAGTCCCCAAGCGGCACGGTTGAGGCGGCATCGCGCTTGTTTGCGGCTTCGCTGCCTTTGGCGGGTTCTTTGGCCGAGGTCTACTTGCGCACCCGGGGCATCACCCAAGCGGTGCCGAGTTCAACCCTGCGCTTTCACCCGAAGTGCTGGCATCGGGATGAGGGCCAGACCAAGCCTGTTCCCAGACCTGCGATGATCGTGGCAGTCACCGATGGGGCAGGGGCCTTGCAGGGCGTGCATCGCACTTGGCTCAGCAGCAACGGACAGGACAAAGCGGCTGTCGACACACCGCGGCGGGCTATGGGTCACCTCCTCGCCAATGCCGTCAGGATCGACCCCGCAGATCAAATCCTTGTACTGGGGGAGGGCATCGAGACAATGTTGTCCGTCCGCGAGGCGGCACCTTCTTTGCCCGTTTGGGCGGCGCTCTCGTCGGGTCATCTCGGAGCCGTCCTGTTGCCGGATGGATTGCAGCGCCTCTACATCGCCATCGACCGCGATCCGGCGGGACAGCGCGCGGCGGAAAGGTTGACCACCAGAGCATGTGAGGCCGGGATTGCCGTACGGGTGCTCGAGCCACGGCTCGGGGATTTCAACGATGATCTCCGAGCCTACGACGCTGAGGCGCTGCGCCAGCATCTGGCACAGCAGATCGACCCCAAGGATCAGCATCGGCTGACGATCTGAACTCTCAAAGCGCAAAGGCAGTCAGGGAGCGGGGCAGCGGTCAAGCATCGCTTGAGGAACCGGGTCGCGTCTTTTCCCCGCATCCCGGCTGTCGAACCCACCCGACACCCGCACGTCCTTCAAGAGATGGGCAGGCGGCCGTCAAAGGGGCCGCCCCTTCAAGGACGGGGGGCAACTGATTTCCGCCGGCGGGGCTCGCCCCGCCTTTGCATCGCGAAGCAAATCAGCCGCCCCCCGTCCTCCTCCACATGCGTTCCGGCCCCAAAGAGGGGGTGAAGGGGCGTCCCCAGTGACAGCTTCCGCAGCCCATGAAGGCCGCGCGGGATGTCGCACGGGCCCGAGCAGCCGGAGGCAAAAGACCATGACGACCCAATTCCAGAGCGAGGATTTCGACCGCAGCCCAGCCCTTTCCCAGACCGCCTGGGCGCTTCAGGAGCTTCAGCTCTACGGCACCCGTGCCTTTCAGGACGAGGTCGATCTGCGCCCGATGCCGGAACCCGAGCGCCTCATCGACGCAGTCAGCGATATCTTCGATGCCCTCGCAGCAACCCTTGGCGACACCCGCATGGAACCAGACCTCGAAGAACTGCTCTGGGGTCAGGTCAACCTCTTCCACCGCGCCGCCGCCCGCACCGAGCGTCTGCTCGACGACAACGAAGTGGCGCAACATCGCCTGCAGCGCGAACAGGACGGCTCTGAGGTGAAATCGACCGAGCTTGAGCGCCTGACGGCCGAAGGCACCAGCCTTGTCGAACGGCGGCATTGTCTGGAAGCCTTCCGCGACCGCAGCGCCGAGGCGTTCGAACTGCACACCGGCTCGACCTGGCGGCCGCGCTCTGGCTCGATGGTGAACCACAAGCATCTGACGGCAGCGCTGATCGACAGCCGCGATTTCCTGTCCGCCAAGCGCCGCTCAGAAACCGAAGTGATGCTCCCCCAAGGCACCAAGATCGCCCTCACCGGTGGGACCGACTTCAACGATCACCGCCTGATCTGGGGCAAGCTCGATCAGGTCCAGACAAAATATCCTGACATGATCCTTCTCCACGGTGGCAGCCCCAAGGGTGCCGAACTCATCGCCGCCAAATGGGCCGAGGCCCGCAAGGTTACGCAGGTCGCCTTCAAGCCCGACTGGACCAAGCACGCCAAGGCCGCACCCTTTAAGCGCAACGACGCCATGCTGGACGTGCTGCCAGTCGGGGTCCTCGTCTTCCCGGGCAATGGCATCCAGGAAAACCTCGCCGACAAAGCCAAGAAGCTCGGCATCCCGGTCCTGAAGTTCGAGAAGGGGGCGTGAGCCCCCTCAGATCTCGTCTTCGGTCTAGAGCGGTCTGCTGGCGCTACCAAATATTGCGTGCTCCTTCTCCAAAGCGGCCACTAATGCATCGCGGGGCGAGACTTGCTGTTCGATACCTGTTCACTCATAGATTGTTTTGGTAACGTTGGGGGCGAACATAACGGGGTGATTTGCGATGAAGCTGAAGGAATACAGGGTCCGTGAGTTCCGCAGCATCTGGGACACTGGTCCTATAAAGGTAGACGATCAGACAACCTGCTTCGTCGGCAAGAACGAGGCAGGCAAAACCACTGTTCTGACTGCTCTTTATCGCACCAACCCTATTCGACCCAAGGACGCGGTTTTCGACGAGACTTACGACTACCCCAAGCGCGAGGTCGAGGACTACTTGCACGCGGTCGAAAGTGGCGAGCGCGAGAAGGCTGTAGTTGTCAATTGCACTTACGAACTCGAACAGGATGACTTCGACGCTATATCAGAAGTCTTCGGACCAAAGGCATTCACCGGCCCAACATTTACCCGTGAATGCTACTATGGCAACAATAGCAGCAAGGGTTTCCTGACATGCGATGAGGCTGCTGCAAGGAAGCACCTCGCTGACAATTCAGCGTTGCCTGATGACCTAAAGACCAAGCTGCTCGAAGCTTCAGGCTGGCAGGCATTTGCTGATACCATCAATGTTGCAGAAGCTACCGAAGCTGTCATGGCGCTTAAATCTCTGGTCGATAAGGTCACCAAGAGTGGCAATGTTCGCTCTTACATCTATCACAACCTGATCTGGCCCCGCGTGCCCAAGTTTCTCTACTTCGATGAGTATTACCAGATGGAAGGGCAGGCCAACCTGAACGCCCTCATTGCGCGCGAAGACAGCGACCAGCTCCTCGACTCGGACTACCCGCTCATAGGCCTCATCAACCTCGCGCGCCTCGACCACCGCAAACTCGTGGCCACCAACAACACGGTGGAACTGAAGAACAAGCTGCAAGGTGCTGGGAACCACCTAACCCAGCGTATCGTCAAGTACTGGTCTCAAAACAAGCACATACAGATGCGCTTCGATGTGCGTGACGCGAAAGCTGGAGACCCTGACGGGATGCAGCAAGGAGTCAACGTCTGGGGCGAGGTGTATGACTCAGTGCACTGGGCCACGACGCCGCTTAGCAATCGGTCGCGGGGATTTGTGTGGTTCTTCTCGTTCTTGGCTTGGTACGAGGACATAAAACGCCAGAAGCAGAATGTCATCCTACTGCTCGATGAGCCTGGCCTATCACTGCACGGCCGAGCGCAGGCTGACTTGTTACGCTATTTCGACAGCGAGCTGTCGGGCCACCAACTTCTATATACCACACACTCACCGTTCATGATCGACCCGACTAAGTTCGAGCGGGTTCGCATCGTGCAGGATTTGGGCATTGATGCCATCGAGGCTCTTCCCAAGGAAGAAGACGGCACGAAAGTGCTGGCGAACGTGTTCGACGCCACCGACGATAGCTTATTCCCTTTGCAGGGCGCGCTCGGCTACGAAATCCAGCAGACCCTTTTCATCGGTCCGAACTCACTTATTGTCGAGGGTGTTGCGGATATGCTCTATCTCAGGGCGATGTCGGCCCAAATGGAGCGCGAGGGCCGCGAGGGGTTGTCGGAACAGTGGACCATCACTCCCGTCGGCGGCAGCGGAAAAGTGCCCACGTTCGTGGCGCTCCTCGGCTCGCAAAAGGGGATCAACGTTGCAACGCTGCTGGATATTCAAAACAGCGACAAGCAACTCATCGAAGACCTATACAAGAAGAATCTGCTCAACAAGAAACAGGTGTCGACGTACGCGGACTTCACCGGCACTGCTGAAGCCGATGTAGAGGACATGTTCGACCGATCCTTCTATCTCGAACTTGTCAACGGCGAATATGGCAAACAGCTTGCGTCAAGAATCACGCCTTCAAAGCTCAACCAGAATGTGCCGCGCACGCTTCGGGCGATTGACGCTTGGCTAGCCGAAAACCCGATGAAGTCTGGTTCATTCGGCCACTACAGGCCCGCACGCTTTTTCACCGAGCAGCTATCCACTCTTTGGCCGAAGGTGTCGGACGAAACAAAAGACCGGTTCGAGGCAGCGTTCAAGCATTTGAACGGGCTGTTGCGTAGGTAAGTCCAAATAGCTGCTTGACGTGACCAGACCAAGCCTGTGGTTCATGGGACCCTCTCATCAGATGGAGAACACTAGGGCTTGAAAATTGTTCTGCGCCTTGTCGCCATCCCCAAAAGGCTAAACGTTTCCAGTCACTGAGTTCAACACGTCAGGCTTAAGGGATTGAAAAACAGGCCACACACCATCATGGTTGTGAAAACAAACAACTTTGTGTGTCAGTGTCTGAACCCGTCAACCAGAACCCCGAACAGATCGCCCGCGATCAGATTGACAAGCGGCTGTTGGCTGCGGGTTGGCTGGTGCAGGACAAGGCATCGCTGAACCCGAATGCGGCCCTTGGTGTCGCTGTTCGGGAATATCCAACCGATACCGGGCCTGCCGACTATGTGCTTTTCGTTGATGGACGTGCCGTTGGCGTGGTGGAAGCAAAGCCAGACAGCTGGGGCGAGCGCCTGACCACGGTTGAAGAGCAATCATCAGGCTATGCCAGCGCAAAGCTGAAATGGGTGTCAAACTCCGAGCCGCTGCCGTTCCTTTACGAAAGCACCGCCGTCGTCACTCGCTTCACCGATGGCCGCGACCCCAGCCCCCGGTCGCGCGAGGTGTTTACCTTTCACCGCCCCGAAACCCTCAAGGCCTGGCGCAATGATCCGTTGTCCTTGCGCGCCGGGTTGCAGCAGCTGCCGGACCTAAACACCGATAACTTGCGCGACTGTCAGATCAAGGCGATCACCAAGCTGGAGGCCTCGCTCCAACTGGGCAAACCCCGCGCTCTAGTCCAGATGGCCACCGGGTCGGGAAAGACATTCACTGCCATCACCCAGATCTACCGCCTTCTGAAACACGCTGGCGCGCGCCGCATCCTGTTTCTGGTCGATACCAAGAACCTTGGCGAGCAGGCCGAGGGTGAGTTCATGGCCTATCTGCCGAACGACGATAACCGCAAATTCACCGAGCTTTACAACGTCCAGCGCCTCACCTCCCCGTCGATGGCAGGCGATACTCAGGTCGTGATTTCCACCATCCAGCGCATGTATGCCACCCTGAAGGGCGAGCCGCTGGATGACGCTGCCGAAGATCAACACCCCGAAGATCAGCAGTGGCGCCGCCGTGAACCCCTTCCGGTGGTCTACAACCCGAAACTGCCGCCCGAGACTTTTGATGTCGTGGTCATCGACGAATGCCACCGCTCTATCTACAACCTGTGGCGGCAGGTGATCGAATATTTCGACGCCTTCCTGATCGGCCTGACCGCCACGCCTGACGCCCGCACCTACGGGTTTTTCCAACAAAATGTCGTCAGCGAATACACCCACGAAAACGCCATCGCCGACAAGGTCAACGTCGGCAACGAGGTCTTCCTCATTGAGACCGAAATCAGCCAGACGGGCGGCAAACTGCAGGCCCAGCAGCTGGTTGAGAAACGCGAACGCCAGACCCGCGCGCGCCGTTGGGAAACGCAGGAAGACGAGGCCGCCTATGCCGCGACCCAGCTTGACCGCTCCATCGTGGCCCCCGACCAGATCCGCACCGTGATCCAGACCTTCCGCGACCAGTGGCCGACCATCTTCCCCGGCCGCCGCGAACTGCCGAAAACCCTAATCTTTGCCAAAACCGACAGCCATGCCGATGACATCATCCAGATGGTCCGCACCGAATTTGGCGAAAGCAATGATTTCTGCCGCAAGATCACCAATGGGGCGAAGAACCCGAAATCCACCCTTTCGGCCTTTCGCAACGAATATTACCCGCGCATCGCCGTCACCGTGGACATGATCGCCACCGGAACCGACGTTAAGCCGTTGGAATGCCTGATCTTCATGCGCGATGTGAAGTCGAAAAACTATTTCGAACAGATGAAGGGGCGCGGCACCCGCGTGGTCGACGCCGATGCGTTGAAAAAGGTCAGCCCCTCGGCGCTGGCGAAAACCCATTATGTCATCATTGATGCCGTGGGCGTCACCAGATCGCTGAAAACCGCCAGCCAGCCTCTGGACAGCAAGCCGTCTATCCCCTTCAAAGACCTTGCCTACGGGCTAATGATGGGTGACCGGTCCGAGGAAACCGTCAGCTCCCTTGCTTCACGCCTGTCGCGGCTGGATACCAAACTGGACGCCACCGATCAGGCGCAGATCACGGAAATGGCGGGCCGCCCGCTTGCGGGCATCATTCGCGATCTGTTCGACGCGATTGACGCCGACAAGGTCGAGGCGGACGCACGCGCCGCAGGCCACCCCGAACCTGACGATGCCGCCATGAACACCGCGCGCGAGGCGCGGATCAAACAGGCCGCGAACCTGTTCACCGGCCCCTTGATCAACCTGATCGACACCATCCGCCGCGACCATGAACAGACCATCGACCATGACAGCAAAGACAAACTGCTGCGCGCCGAATGGGCGGGCGATGTCACGGAAAACGCCCAGCAGATCACCAGCGATTTCGCGGCCTATCTGAATGACAACCGCGACAAGGTCGCCGCCCTGACCATCTATTTCAACACCCCTGCACGGCGGTCGCAGGTGACATTTGCCATGGTCAAGGATGTGCTGCACCGCTTGACCACCGACCAGCCCCGCCTTGCCCCCCTGACCGTCTGGCGCGCCTATGCACATCTGGACGGGTATAAGGGCGACACGCCCGCAGGCGATCTGACCGCCCTTGTGGCGCTGATCCGCCGCGTAACCGGGCTTGATCCAACGCTGACCCGCCATTCCGACCGCGTGCGCCGCAACTTCCAGAACTGGATTTTGAGGCGCCATTCGGGCGCGGGCGAGAAATTCACCAAGGATCAGATGGACTGGCTGCACATGATCCGCGACCACCTTGCCACGTCCTTCATCATCGAACGCGACGATCTGGACATGGCCCCCTTTGACGGCAAGGGCGGAATGGGGCAGATGTATGCGCTGTTTGGCGAGGGCATGGAGGCCGTGATGACCGAGATGAATGAGGCGCTCTCGGCATGACGGAATTGCCGAAGGGTTGGGCAACCGCAAAATTTTCAGATTTTGGCGAGTGGATGGGCGGCGGGACACCATCCAAAGCGGTCCCATCATATTGGAACGGCCCGATCCCTTGGGTGTCGCCAAAAGATATGAAAACCAAGGTTATCCGTTCAGCCATTGACGGAATAACTGAAGCGGCAGTTGAAAATTCCGCTGCCAAGCGCGTCCCCGCTGGTTCAGTCCTGATTGTCGCACGTTCAGGTATTCTCGCACACACGTTGCCGATAGCGGTGACTGCCGTTGAGACCACGTTAAATCAAGACATGAAGGCTTTGACGCTTTCAGGCGGGATAAGTTCAGACTTCATTGCTTGGGGTCTTCGTGCTTTCGAACAAGCAATTCTGAATAAATGTCGCAAAGGCGGCACGACAGTTCACAGCATCGAGATGCCAAGCCTTGTTGCTTTCGAGCTTCCCATCCCCCCCACCAACGAACAACGCAGGATCGTTGAGAAGATCGAGGCGATGTTTGAAAGGATCGACAAAGGGGTCGAAAACCTGCGCGGGGCCAAGGCCACGCTGGCGCTTTACCGCCAGTCCCTGCTCAAATCCGCGTTCGAGGGCAAACTGACCGCCGACTGGCGGGCGCAGAACGTGGATAAGTTGGAAACCCCGAAAACCCTGCTGGCCCGCATCCAAAAAGAACGCGAAACCCGCTACAAATCCGCCCTCGACGACTGGCAAACCGCCCTTGCCGAATGGCGCGCAGGCGGTGAGGTGGGCAGGAAGCCGAGCAAGCCTTCGCGGCCGCGCGACATGACAGCTAAAGCCGTGGACATGGGTTTGCTAGGCTGGGCAACGATCCCACTTGGTCTGATGATTGACACACCAGCTTACGGCACGTCGAAGAAGTGCGATTACAACGGTGGCGCCCACGGCGTGTTGAGGATTCCGAACGTTGGATCCGGCAGGATCGACTCCACAGATTTGAAGTCAGCCAATTTTGACGAAGGCGAAATCGAGCAATATTCGCTTATCGAAGGTGACATCCTGACAGTGCGTTCAAATGGTAGTCTTTCGGCAGTCGGGAAGCCTGCGATTATCTCGGCGAAGGATGTGGGCTACTTGTTCGCGGGGTATCTCATCCGGCTTCGAGCAATTCCCGGCTCTTTGGTGCCTCAATATCTCGCCTATTTGATGACCGAACCACATATCCGCGGTCAAATCGAAGAAAAGGCAAAGTCGACCAGCGGCATCAACAACATCAGCGCCAAGGAGTTGCAAGACCTCAACGTCCCCGTCTGCTCCCCCGCCGAACAAGCCGAGATCACCCGCATCCTCGACACCCGCCTGACCGCCGCCGACAGGATGGAGGCCGAGATCGACGCCGCCCTGACCCGCGCCGATGCCCTGCGCCAATCCATCCTGAAACGCGCCTTCGCAGGCAACCTCGTCCCCCAAGACCCCACCGACGAACCCGCCCTCACGCTCCTGGCCCGCATCAAGGCCGAACGGGCGAAGGCGGGCAAGACAAAACCCAGAAAGACCGTTCATGCAGGCTGACGATCACCCCATCGAGGTTATCCTTGCCGAAGGCCGCCGGTTCATGGTGCCGCTGTATCAGCGGAAATACCAATGGCACGACTTTCAACTCCTCCCCTTCTGGCAAGACGTCGAGGCCAAGGCGATCGAGGTGCTGGAGGGCGAAAGCAAGTTTCAGCATTACATGGGTGCGCTGATCCTTGCCCCGATTGGCGAGGCGGCCCAGATCGGCGTCACGCCAAGGGTGCAGATCGTTGACGGGCAACAGCGGCTGACCACGTTTCAACTGTTCCTCGCGGCATTGCGCGAAGTGGCAAAGACCCATGGGCACAGCGATGTTGCAGCTCATGTAGGCGGCTATCTGTTCAACAACCTGAAAACCAAAGACACTGACAAGCTGACCCGGTTCAAGCTGACGCCGACGCCTTCAGACCAGAAGGTGTTCCATGACATCATGGACAAGGACTACCGGGCGATCCGGACGCAGTATGCCGCCAATTATTGGGGGCGGAGCGTGCCAAAGAACACGCCCTTTCGGGCGCTGCGGGCCTATGATGAGTTCTATCAGCTGATCAACCGCTTTGCCCAGTTCGGGTCCGCCGAGATGATGGTGGACGACGACGCGCCGGACGCCTTGGATACAATCGCGGATGAGACCGATACGACTGAGGCCATCGGCACCCGGTTGGAGGCGATGCTGACGGCTGTGCTGAACCGAATGAAGTTGGTCGTTATCACGTTGGGCGAAGGCGACGACGCGCAGGTGATCTTTGAGACGTTGAATTCAAAGGGCGAGCCGTTGCTGGCGATGGATCTGGTGCGCAACAACATCTTTTACCGCGCTGAGAAGGAACAAGCCGAGGTCGAAGATCTTTATAAGACCCTTTGGGATCCGTTTGACCACGCCTGGTGGCGCGAGGCGGCCCCCTTTGCACGCCCCACACGTCCTCGGATCGACCACTTCCTTGCCCACGTGTTGGCCGCGGAAACGGGCGACAAGATTTCCATGCGCGAGCTATATGCGGAATACCGTGCCTTCGCGGTGCCGAAAGGCCGCCCTCGCTTTCAGCAGGTCGAGGACGAATTGCGCGTGTTGGGAAAATATGCCCCGATGTATGAAACGCTTGAAGGGCGGATTGCAGAGGATGCCGACTTGCACTGGTTCGGGCGCAAGTTGTCCGCCTGGCAGGTCACAACGGCGTATCCCATTGCCATGCAGATCAGCGCCAGCAAAATTGCCGATGCCGAGAAGCGCACCCTTTATCGTCTGATCTATTCCTATGTAGTGCGCCGTGCCTTGTCCGGCTTGACGGCGAAAAACCTGAACCGTGTGTTCCAAAGCTTGTCACAGGTGTTCGTGGAAAAAGGCGCCAGCGTTGGTGCTTTGCAGGAGTTCTTTGCAAAACGGCCAGGCGACAGCACAAGGTTTCCAGATGAAAAAGAATTTCGCGATGGGCTGCTAACCAAGGCAGCCTACACTCTGGCTCCGAACACCCGGATCAAAGATGTGCTCTGGGAGTTGGAGCTCGCCAGTCGGTCGAGGTTCGCCGAAGAGATACCAATGCCTGCCGGGCTGTGGACAGAACATGTCCTTCCTCAATCGTGGACTGAGGCCTGGCCATTCGAGGAGGGGGCGTTCGTCGAACGGTTCTCCGGCAACCCGAAGGCGAAAGCCCGAGACACGATAGTGCAAACCCTTGGCAACCTCACTCTGTTGACGGGCGGTTTGAACATCTCGGTCGGGAACAAGGGGTTCTTGGAGAAGCGCGCAAAGTTGGAAGAGCACACCGGGCTTTTCCTGAACAAGTGGTTCCTGAGGCTGGATCAGTGGAACGAGGCCGTGATTTCCGCACGCGGAGAGGCGCTGGCAAATATGGCGGTAAACATCTGGCCTGCCCTGCCCAAACAAGGCGACCAAACTGTAGAAGGCAAATCGGTATGAACACTGCCCCCATCGTTTCCAAGGTCTGGAGTTTTTGCACCACCCTGCGCGATGATGGCGTGGGGTATGGCGATTATCTGGAGCAGTTGACCTATCTGATCTTCTTGAAGATGGCCGATGAATATGCACGCCCGCCATATAACCGTGACATCGGCATTCCGATGGGGTTCGACTGGACCAGCCTGACCACCCGGCGCGGCGCAGACTTGGAGGCCCATTATGTAGCGCTGCTGCGCAAACTGGGCGAACAGCGGGGCATGCTGGGGCAGATTTTCACCAAGTCGCAAAACAAGATCACCGACCCTGCCAAACTGTTCCGCCTGATCGACATGGTGGACGGCACGAAATGGGTGATGCTGGGTGCCGATGTGAAGGGCGACATCTATGAGGGGCTGCTGGAGCGCAACGCCGAAGATACGAAATCTGGCGCGGGGCAGTATTTCACGCCGCGCGCGTTGATACGGGCGATGGTTGCCTGCATGCGCCCAGAACCCGGCCAGACCATTGCCGATCCAGCTTGTGGCACGGGCGGCTTTTTCCTTGCCACGCATGACTACCTGACCAACCCGGATCACTTCGCCCTCGACAAGGATCAGAAGGCCTTTCTGAAGCACGACACCTTCATCGGGAATGAAATCGTTGCGGGCACCCGGCGGCTGTGTCTGATGAACATGTTCCTGCATGGGATCGGCGAGATGACCGGCGAAAGCCTGGTGTCCCCCGCCGATGCCCTGATCTCGGCTCCGTCAAAGGGTGTCGATATCGTGTTGGCGAACCCGCCCTTCGGTAAGAAAAGCTCGATGAGTTTTACCAATGCCGAGGGCGAGCAAGAGACCGAAGACCTGACCTATAACCGGCAGGACTTCTGGGCGACGACGTCGAACAAGCAGCTGAACTTTGTTCAGCACATCCGCGCCATGCTGAAAACCACCGGGCGGGCAGCGGTGGTTGTGCCCGACAACGTGTTGTTCGAGGGCGGCGCCGGTGAGGTGATCCGCCGCAAGCTGCTGCAGAACACGAACCTGCATACGATCCTCCGGCTACCGACAGGCATCTTCTATGCCCAGGGAGTGAAGGCCAATGTGATCTTTTTCGACAACCGGCCCGCTAGCCCCGACCCGCAGACCGGGCAAGTCTGGTTCTACGATTACCGCACGAACGTTCATCACACCCTGAAACAAAAGCCACTATCCGAGGCGCATCTGGAAGATTTCGTGGCCTGCTACAATCCTGCTGCCAGACATGATCGCAAGGCTACATGGTCGGAAGAGACGCCCGATGGTCGCTGGCGCGACTTCTCGCGGGACGAGTTGCTACAGCGCGACAAGGCTAGCCTTGATCTCTTCTGGCTCAAGGACGCGACGATGACCGACCTCGACAACCTGCCCGAACCCGATGTTTTAATGTCTGAAATCATGGAAAATCTTGAGGCGGCGATGGAACAATTCGCGGCGGCAAGTAGGGCCTGAAGAATACGCCCGCCTATCCGCACCTGCTTTAGGACCATACATGATCCTCTATAAGACGATTGCTTTGCAGTTTGGGCGCTTCCTCGAGACTGGGAGGCCCGGCAATGAATTTGATCTCGTGGGCCGCAACGTTCCTACCGAAGAAACCCGCGTCAATCGGCGGACAATCCTTACCGAGCTTGGGGGAGCTCGCATTTACCTGCTGGACCACCGCGCCGCAAACTATCTCGACAGCTTGCGCATGGATGTACAGGGCATGCCTTGGGAGACTCGACAAGAGTCAGAGATCGAAGCCTATGTCCGCGAGGTAGATTTCCCGCGCGAACTTGTCTGGGTTGAATATGACGCCCGACAACTCTGGATGGACCGCGTTGCCAGGGGTCTGACCACCATGGCGCGTCTTGACCTGCGGCACTTCTCCCAACGAGGCTTCTTGTTCGACAACCGGTCGGACGACGCAATGACCGTGCGGCTTTTTAACGGTATGATGGACCGCAGTTTCATAGAGCCGCTGGCAACTCTTGTTCTCAGAAAGTCGGGTGGTCGCCCTGAGTTCACCGACGCAGTTTGGCAACCCCAGATGAACGTCTTGATGGCGCATGCTCGAGGCGACACAGATGAGCATGTCAAAGACGTGCAGGCGTTGCTCGAAGAACACAAAGGGCACGTCAGCTATGAGTTGGTGATCGGCTTTATGATGTTCGCTGCCTTATCCGCGCGCGAGGATGATCTTCTGTCCGAAGAAACACCAAGTCTTTCGCCGGAGCAGACGAAGACCGCCCGAAAGTTCGGCAAGACTTGGATGACGGAGACGCTTCGGTCCCATGTTACCATCCGCATCGGACCATCCGGCGAACGGCACCTCGTTGAGCGCGAGGCACGGCGTCAATTCGAAGCGGCCCGGGCTTCCGGCCGAGCGACACCGACCGAACACTGGGTGAGCGAGCATGAGCGGCGCTACTCCAGTGGCAAGGTGGTCCGAGTTCGTGGACACAAGCGCGGCATTGTTGCGGACAAGACTCTGCCAATCAGAGTGGTTGGCCCGAAGTTAGAACTCTGATCAAGAATGATTTTGCCCAGTGATCTCAGCCGGGTTGGGAGTGCCCGAGCATAATTGAGTGCTGGACGCTGGCCGTTTCGAATAATTCGAATGTTGCGCTTGCTTCGATTGCATGTCACACCCATCTCTAGATGGACGCCGAACGGCGACGCAGGAGGGCAAAATGGCAGCATTGCACAAGGAGCGGTTCTCGAACCGGTTACCCACAAAGGTCGAGATCAACAACGCAGATCAACTTCGTCACATCATCGCTTCGCAGGTGACCGAGGGCCAACCAGTCGACCTCTCGCTCGCCGTCGATGGCGGCGAGACGCGCAACATCACGCTTATGCCGGCGCTCACCGATACCTTGCTGGATATTCTGCGCCTAATTTCAACTGGCCGTGGGTTCCGTATGATCCCGGTCGAAGCTGAGCTTACGACGCAGGAAGCGGCAGATATGTTGAATGTCTCCCGGCCCTTCCTGATCAAATTGCTCGAAAAGGGCGACATTCCGTTCACAACGGTTGGCCGCCATCGCCGTGTCCGGGCAGAGGATCTTTTCGCCTACATGGCCGAACGCGACCAGGCCCGATCCAATGCCCTGTCCGAACTTGCGGGGCTGGACGCGGAGGGCGACCTGATTTGAGCGGCCCGATGAACCGATACGCGGCTATCATCGATGCTTGCGTCCTTGGGGGTGGCCTCAAGCGGAACATTATTTTGAGTTTGGCCGAGGCTGGCTTGTTTCGACCCTACTGGTCCGCGCGCATTCTGGACGAGACCGAGAAGGCGATCTTGGCGATTTCAAAGGGCACGGCTGATCCTGGGCGTCAGCGCCGCGCCATCGAAAGGGCATTTCCAGAAGCGATCGTTTCACCGAGCGAAAGTGCGAACCTGTTTGGTTCGCTGCCCGATTCCGATGATGAACATGTACTGGCTGCTGCCATAGCTGCTCGCTGCGATACTCTAGTAACTGACAACCTCAAAGATTTCCCGCAGGACGTACTTGATCGTTGGGGCATCGAAGTCATGTCGCCCGACGACTTCATTACCAACGCAATGGATTTGGATCACGCCGTTGCAATTGGCGCGCTGCGCGACATGCGCGCACGGTTGAAAGATCCGAAGTACACGGTTTCCGCACTGGTCCTGAAACTCGAAGGGCAGGGATTGTTGCAAACAGCCGACTTTCTGCGCGAGTATGAAAACCTGATTTGAGCTGGCCTTTAATGGCTTGCCGCCGCAACGGTCCAGCAAATCGCAAACTGCCGAAGATGTCGCTTCCCTTGTCGTCCACTTCAATGGCTGCCCCATGACCAACTCTATCAATTTTCGACCGCATCCCGGAGTCGACTTGGTGCAAACAAGTGCGCCGATGCTGCGCGCGTTTCAGACCATCGCGGCGTATCAGGTTGAGCATAGTGAAATCAGACTGACCAAATCAGGTGCGTGGAACCGGCACTGCATTGATTGGGTCGTGCGGCGTATGAATTTCCCGAACTGGACGGCCGAAAAGCTGTATTCTGTCAACAAGGTGCTCGATGAATACGATGTCCCGCCTTTGGAGTATTTGCGCGTCCTCCTCACATCCTTGCGCCTTGGGCGCAAAATGGGTGGTGGCTGGCGGCTAACAAAGCCGGGCATGACACTTGTGGCAGACCCAGAGGCGGCCTTTGCCACCATCGCGCCAGCGTTTTTGTTTCGGTTTGACCATTCCGAAGGCATGCGCACGGGTGAGGCGCCCGGCGGAGACTGGGAATTGTGGTTGCAAGCAATCAACCGGATGCCGCAGGATGGCTTTACGCTGCCTGAACTGGCGAACTTCCTCTATGGCCCCAGTGCAGGCGGTGGATGGCGTGGTCCGGCGGGCGGGTTGTTCAGCGCAGTCGCGATGCCACTTGAATGGGTGGGGCTGCTAATCCGGACGGGTGGTGGCGGCATCGAGGAAATGCTCTGGCGCAGGTCACCGCTTTGGGCTGCAGGGCTGGATTTTCAACATCGGACGATAGCTACGAATGTGGTGACGTTTCCCTCGAGGGGATGATACCCTTTAGGTTTGCCTTGGAACACCGTGTGGGCGCGCGTTCTGCACTTGATATGGTGGTGATGGTCGGTATGATCACTACATGTTCGATTCAGGTGTCCAGCTCGAAATCTTCCCGACGACGCTGGATCTGCGTCGTATCGACTTGGCCCTTAACATGCGGCGTTACTACCGATTGAGCGTTCAGCGCGACTTGTTCGGTCGTGCCTGTCTCATTCGTGAATGGGGAAGAATTGGCGCACGTGGCCAATCCCTGATCGAGAGCCATGAGGACGAGGGCAGGGCGATCACTTCGCTGATGCGGCTTGCCGCTCATAAGCAGCGGCGGGGCTATCAGCGGTAGCAGGCCGCGCTTGGTCGATTTGTCTGAAGGTCAGGGCGATGAGCAATAGAACTGGTTTCTATAACTCACTGCATGGCCCTAGCATGAGCGATAGATATCATCGTCCTTGATTTGACCAATAGCCACGCCGAGCAAATCAACGTGCCGCGACCCGTCATCTCGCGCCGGCAGTCTGCCATTCATGTTGTCGCTAGGCCCTTCGATCTGCTCCTGCGGTTCGATGTCCTGATGAACGCGCATCACCTTCTTTCCAGCCGGGCAGGGGCATCGACCATCCCCTACACTCTTTGCAACCCTACGGTCACAGTCGGGACATCGGCACATGGCGTCAGGGCGAACCGGAACCACCATCACCAATATGCCCTCCAGATCGCAGCAAGCGACACGGCCTCACCGGTTTCGCGGGCCGGTGCTTTGGTCTGCCCATCCTGGCGGCCTGCCTGTCGCGCAGGACCCACCTCTACCCATCGGACTGGCGGCGCATTCGGCTTGGTCGGTGTTGATCTGGTTTCTCTCTTTCCGGGGTCTTGGCCTTCCGGGCCTGACATCGCCGGGGGAAGGGTGTCATCGTTCTGCCCTGCAGCTTCCTGTGATCCCGGCTCAGGCACCTCCCTTCGACGGACAATCCCCTAAGCCTGTTCGGCCTTTGGCTCGCAACCCCGCTCAGGGCCGGGCCGTGTTGGTAGCGTGCCGCTCCCTGCCCGCACCACCCCGGCCCTTCGGGGGTTTCCGATGGCAGAAGGGCCACCGTGCAAGCCTCAGCCGACAGGCTTCATTCGGGTCTTGTCGAAGGGATGGTCCCTTCAGCCAGATACAGGAGCTACAAAATGCAGAACATCGTCATCCTCGCCGGCAATATCGGTCAGTCCCCAGAAGTCCGCACCACGCAAGGCGGGACCAAGATCACCAACTTCACCCTCGCCACCTCGCGTCCGCGCTTGTCCGAAGGCCGTGTCCAACGCGACGAAAACGGCTACCGCGTGATGGACACCGAATGGCACCGCATCACCTGCTTCAACGGTCTCGGCAAGACGGTCGCCGACAACTGCGAAAAGGGCATGAAGGTGATGGTCCACGGCCGCATCCACTACACCAAATGGACCGATGCCGCCGGGGTCGACCGCTACGGCTGCGAGATCATCGCGGAAAAGGTCGATTTCCTGAGCCGCCCGAAGGCTGGTGAAGGCGAAGACCCCGAACTGGTCGACCGCGAGGAACAGTTCGCAAGCTGACACCCCGCAGATCAGACCCGGTGGCGCAAGCCGCCGGGTCTCTTCGTTTCACCAGCGGGCCGGTGCGGAAGCCAGCCCGGCGAAAGACGGCGGATAAGCTGCGCCGCGCCAACCCAACTCAGGCCTGGGTCAACTCAGACACGACCAACGCCTTCTTTGCCCGCCGCTTGTTGGGCGTGTACCAGACGGTCTTGCGCTCGCCCGTTTGGCTGAACTCATAGGTCACCCCAAGGATCGTCTCGCGTTGATCCGGATCGACCATCCATTCAACGGGGGTGCCAATGTCGAATTCAGAAGGCGGGATGGTGCGCTCGAGGGCGGGGGCTTCTGTGCTGGTCATTGTTCGTCTCCCTCGTTTATTGTTTGAATTTTCGCCTTGGCCAAGGCCACGTCGAAGGCCACCTGAAACCGGGCGCGGTAGGCCGGACCCATCGCACGCGCCAAACCCATCAGGCCAAGTGGGTCGTGAATTCTTGCCAGATCTGCCGCGAACTGCGGTCGCAAGGTCAAGGTCACGCTGGTCGGATGCTTGCCTCGTGCGCCGCGGGCTTCTTCGACATCCGGCATCCCATCACGTTCCCAATCGTCGAAGATCTGATCGCGCAGACCCTGGGCAACGCGGCGGATCAAAAACTGGACGGTGCAACGCGCAGCCGTGGCCCACTCTTCTGCCAGCCGCGCCTGCCGGGTGGTCAGCGACAATGAGACATGGACCACATGCCCGCGCGCAGCTGACCCAGTTGCAAGATCAGTCACTTTCGCATTCGAAGCCCTTCGGGCACTGAAGACCTTCTCCTCTTCCCGGGACTCTTCTCTGGGCCCAAAGGGTTTGACGCCAACTTCGCCAGTGTTGCCGCTTGGCGGAGCCACCGCTGCAGTCGCCGATGACGGGGGTTTCGGTTCCGCCAAGGCCTCAACCGAAGTTGGCGGTACCGTGATGGACCGATCGGCCAACTCACTTGCGCCCTTCCCGCCAAACCCCAGCTTGGCCGAAAACCCAGCGTCCTGACGGATGATCCGCATCATGTCCTTGCGCTGCGCCATCATGCGACCTCCGCCGGGTTGAGGATCAGCTTGTCGATTTCCTCCAGAAGTTCCCCTGCCTCCTTCACGGCACTCTGGACATGCGCAGCAAGCGCCCGGTTCGGCGTCTTGTCCGCGATCTCCCCGAGAAGCCCTTCTCTGTCCATTCGAACATAAGCAGCGCGGCTACTAAAATAGGTCTCAAGGGCTGGCAAGGATTGGAACAGCTCTTCAGCCACCGCGCGCTCCGTCTCTGACACCCGCATAGGCACCCGGTTGAGCAACACGGAAAACCCCGCAAGCTCATCCGGCTTTTCCACCCGGCCGCGCAGCTTCAGGTACCAGCTGGCCGTTTCCAGCGTCTCACTCAGATCGCCCCGCGACAGCATCATCGGGCAAATGATCCGGTGCGCTGCGACGGCCAGAACGTCCTGCGCTTCTGATCCGCCGCCGAAGGTGTCGATCAGGATGAGGTGTTCTTGATCGGGTTGCTCGTAGATCTGCCCGATGGCTTCTGCCACTCGGTGGGCATCCAGCGTGTGGATCACTTCAACCAAAGGCGACCAGTTGCTTTCCTCTTTTCCCGCCTGCATCCACTTGAGGCAGGATTTTGATGCATCGGTGTCGAAGATCGTCACCGTCTCGCCCTTTGCAGCCGCAGCAGAAGCCAAGGCGCGACAGAGGGTGCTCTTGCCCGATCCCCCCTTGCGGTTCATCACCAGCACAACACGTATCCCGTAACCCATACCACCTTCCTCACTTCGCCGATCGCGTTTCCCACAACGCGGATCGCGCAACTCTTTTATCTTAACTCACATCTCTTTAATCTGAACGCCCACTGCGGATATCAGAAACCGGCTCGCGCAAATCTTATTGCGCAAGGCGTATCTCTTTAATCATTTATCTGATTACCGGATGCGTATGTCTTTTATCTGATCGCGCAATGCGTGTATCACAAGGCGGAACCCCGAACACACATCCCTGATGCCACAAGACGCATCCCACACTTCCTTTCTCCGAACCCTGAACACTCAACGACAGGGTCCGCACGGTAAACAAAACAAGGCTTTAGGCCCATATTCACAAGGAAAGCCCACCTCTGGCCACCTGGCTGGGAATGCGCGGTCCCTGTCTCACCTTGTGTGTTGCGCGATCAGCGAAACGCATTCGGTGGCGGGGGAGTTACCCAAGGTCAGCACAATCTGCAAGAGCATAAATCGCGCTTAGATTGCACTTGAAAGGGAGGTGAAGGAAGGGGTAGGAAGAGTGGCAGGAAATGCGATGTGTCTACAAATAATCGGTGGCAGAAGTTGGCGGTAAAATCAGATCCTCGCGAAACAAGACTTAAGTCGCGGTCCAAGGTTTTGGCGAAGGTTGGCAATGAAGTTACTGATTCTGCAGCGCAGCAAGGGGCCAGGCGCGGACGCCCACGGTCGGAGGACAAGGGACAGGTCGTGAGCTGCCGTTTGCCTGCAGAAGAGCTCCACGCCTTCGACGCGCTCTGCACCCAACTTGGCGCGAAATCCCGCTCGGACGGGGTGCGGTCGGTGGTGCGGATGGCCTCAGGTTTTCTGGAGTTCAGCCGGGAGGATAGCGCCAAGCTTGATGAAATCCGCTACGAGTTGGGCAAGATCGGCACTAACGTGAACCAGATTGCCTTGGCGGCGAACCGCGGCAGGGCTCCAATGGTCAAGGCGCAGTGGGCTTCGGTGGACGAGTTGCGACGGTCGCTGCCGCTGGTGGCGAAGGGGCTTAGCCAGATCATCGCGGAGCGCCGGCGGCAGGGAGTGGCGCTGTTCCGGAAGTTTGTCGAGGCTCAGGAGGGCGCGCGCCATGGTTAAGCTCGGGTCGCGTCCCATCGGGGTTGCAGAGGCGGTTCTGGGAGAGATCAACTTCCTGCGGCCGCAGCAGGGCAGGGTGAAAGCGGGCGGCGCGTCTTCGCCCAAGCGCGGGTTCAGTTTCTCAACCCGGGCCAGCCAGCTGTGGCGGTTTTCGCTGGGATCGAACGCGGCGGTTTTAAAGAAGATCGGCAAGGGCGGGACGACGAACGCCAAGGAGTTGGCCGCCCAGATGGCCTACCTGTTCTCAAAGTCGGCCTCGATCTTCGGCAACGGGGTCGTGCTGGATGCCGATGCAAAGGGTCTGACCAAGGACGAGCGCAACGACATTGTCGGCGACTGGGTTGAGGATTGGCGTGGCTCGCCGAAGAACGGTCACACGTCACATCTCTTGATGAGCTTCCCGTCTCATGTCCGTCCGGAGAAGGCAAAGCTGATTGCCGAGGCCTGGGCCTTCGAGATGTTCCAGTCGGGCGAGCATCAGGATGATGTCTGGTCCTATGTCGCTGCCCTCCACACCGACAAGGCCCACCCGCATGTCCACATGGTCGTCAACAACCGGGGCGCGGTGAACGACAGCTGGTTCTTCATGGCCAAAGAGCATTTCTTCAATCTGGAAGTCATGAAGGAGCGCATGGTGGCAATTGCGGCCGAGGAGGGCGTTTTTCTGGATGCCACCTCGCGTGCGGAACGCGGTTTGCTGACCTATGGGCCGTCGCGGGCGGAAGTCGAAAGGGCGCGGGTTGAAGGCCGGGTACCGGAAGAACGGCCGCGCGAAGGCAAGGCGCTGGAGGATGCCTTGGCGACGATGGCGCGCACAGCGGATGCCATGCGCAGCCTGAGCCATGTCGCTACGCTCACGGGCCTGCCGGAGATTGGCGAGAAGATTGCCAAGGCGGAAGAAGCTTTGCGGCGGGGCGGGGTGTTACAGCCATTTCCTAGCGATATCGCGACAGTGGAGCGGGCCGATCTTGACCGGCATTTCAGCGGCTGGATGGCCGAGGCGGAGGGCAAGATGCGGAAGATGCCGGTCACTAAGCGCAAGGAAATGCGGGACGAGCTTTATGGCTATGCCATCGACATCGCCACAGGCTTGGGCGATGCGAGAGGTGCGCAACTCTTGCAGATGCTGCCGCAGACCAAACTTTATGGAACAGGACTTGAGGGTGACCGCCTGACAAAGGGCAGGGAAGCCGTTGATCTGCAGCCAGGTGCCGCCGACCGGCTGAAAACGGATATCGTCGGCAAGGCTGTGGCTTTGGGCTTGAGCGGTGACCGCATGGCCGAGCGACTGGTGACGGGTGCCGCCAATGCCTGGGAAGAGCGCGACTGGGTGCGTAGTGATCTGTTAGTCCTGTCTGGGTGGCGGCGTGCCGATCTTCGGAATCCGGATCAGAGCCGGAAGGTCGTCGATGATATTGAAGGTTTCTATGAATCGGCGGCCAAGCTAATTGGGGATGCCCACGAATATGATGTGGCACCGGAAAATGATCGGTTGCTGCGCGCCCTCGGGTCGATGGGCCGCATCATGCAGGCAGATGGTAAGGTTGAGTTCCGGGGTGATGCCCATGCTGAGCGGTTCGCCGACGAGCTGCGTCAGCGGTATGGCAAAGGGGTTGTGGCAGAACTCGCCAGCGGGCGGACAGAAGCGTTGGCAGGGGATTTCAACGATGCGGACCAGCGGAAGTGGATCGCACGGGCGGTTGTTTCTGCTGCCAAAGCGCATGTGGCGTTCGGGCTTACTTTGGTGGAGGCACAGAAAGCCGAGCGTAGCTTTGCCAGACAGCCGGAGCTTGGAAATGATAGAGCTTGGGAAATGTAAAGCACAAATGTGATCACGATAAGCCAAATGCCGGGACTGAACACCTAGTGACGACCGAGCCTGATCCGCGTCCTTTCCTGGGCCTTTCAACCAACTTAAGCTAGCTTTGACCAAAAGTTTCAGCCAACGACGCAAAGTCAGCGAGCAAAAGACTTTCGGTTGAGAGAGCCAAATCGAGTAGACGCAAAAAGGCCAGTCGCAAAACCACGTGCACACGGCTGTTCACTATAGCCAAACAAAATATCACTCAATTCAAAGAACGCGAAGCACGGGTATATTTTCGTCCCACAACATATTTTGGGTCATCGAGCTCTGGCGCGATCTTTGATGTCGTGAAAATAATCTGGTGCGGTGACTTCAATTCATTCGACGCCTTTAAAACCAATCTCTGGAAATTCCACGCACGTTCCTGAACCATTCCCTTGTCTTCGATGTTGTCGAATAACATCCAACGCGGCAACTTGAATTCCTTGTCAATCAAAGCACTAGTTAGCATTCCCAAGGCAAAGCTGTTTTTTAAGATTACCATGCCGCTGGCGCTTCCGGCACGATTCTTTTCTCCGTTTATAGCGACCCAGTCGTCAGCAAAAGAAAACGAGACATGCTCGATGTCTCCGAAGTCGCTATGCTCTTCGAGATCCTGATCAAGCAGAATCTTTGTCTGTTTCGAGACCAGAGAATAAGCAACGTGTTTTCTCTTGTTCTGAGATCTTTGAATTGCGTCAATTTCCGACTTAAGTCTAGTAATCCTGTTGTTTAGGTCTTCCTTAGCCTCTGATGCAGAGCTGATGCGACGGGACAGTTCGAGGCGTTTTTGCAACCCTTCAAGCTGACTGTCGATAAATCCAACCTTTCGGCTTAGTTCAGCGATTGCACTTTCGCGGCCGGTGACGTCACCGGTTTGTGCAAGCTCCACTGCAGCGCTGACACGACGCAGCGTTTGTCGGGCGACACGTAGTGCAGAGCGCTTTGCTAGCAATTCAGTCTCGCGTTCGACCTGCAACGCTTCGGACTCCTTCAACTGCATCTCCAAATCGAGACGAACCGCGAGCGTTCGCGAATCCTCCTCGTCAGCAGCTCGCTCTGCATCACACAGTTGACAATGATGCGCCTTCTTTGGCTCCACGGGCGAAAAGCAAGACGGACAGAACTCGAACGTAAGTTGGCCAAGCGCAGAAAAGGTCAAAGCGGCGTCTTCAAAATCTGAAAGTGAGTGCTTTAAGTGCTTGATGAACTCTTCGGCATCTGCAACTTCAAACTCTAGTGTTTGAATTTCACCTTCAAGTTTCGAAACGGCGCGCCGAGTGACATTGAACTCTCTAGTATTCTGCGTCCTCAGATGCTTGAGTTTTTCATAGTCTGCGGCATCGTCGCGAACTGACGTCAACGCTTCAATGGAGTTCAGCAGTGAAACGCGTTCCGCAGTCATCTGGTTAATCGCGGAGGTGATATGCTCGGTGAGGATATTTTCGCCGTAGCCCGACGCAATTGCGACCAAGCTACGATAGCTGGCGACGGCTTCCTTGTACTGTTGTTCGATCCCTCGTAGCGTGATTTGTTTTTCGAACAAATCATAGCCACCGATTCCTAATAGAAGGTCTCCTACCGCTTGCCGAGTCTGCCAGGTGTCGAAGTTCTCGTCCCGAAAGATGCGCTGCACCGGCGTCATTTGATCAACATAGAGTAACCGAAGAACTTGATGCATTGTGATGTTGCTGGATCCATCACTTATCGACTCTGGCAAACCGATCGCCTTGAACAGCACTTGGCTAAAGCTGTAACCATTTTCAGCGCGACGATAGGGAAGTTGCTGCCAACTCTCCGCTGCCGCCTCGAGGGCATTGCTGAGTGGCCCAAAGAATATGGCCATTGGTCGCGATGACACTGTCGAGAGATCGCGCTTCAATGTCAGGATTCCTGCAGGTGTCGAAACCTGGAGAATGACGCTCTCGGCACGCGAAGCAGATTCTTTCCATTCTTTCAAATCACCGCCAAGACCGAAATAAAGAAAATCAGCTACCGATGATTTACCAGATCCATTAGACCCATGAATTATATTGACGCCCTGGTGGTAGGCCTCATCATAGAGCACACTTGACCCTCTTGATACGACCATGCGCTGAACTTGGAATGAAGCTATCATGTTATAGGACCACGAGAAGGAAGACCGGCCCGCCTAACTAAACCCTCACTACCGGTCATTGGCAAAGCTCCTAGCTTGTCTACGAGAAAACTCACAAACGGCGCAGCAGACGCATTCTGCAACTCTGCATGCGCGAGGAGTTCTGCGGGTAGTTGAGACTTATCAAGACTGGCATTGCGATCAGTGAGTTCATCGCGCTTTAATACTCCTAGGCCAGCTAAACGTTTCAATGCTGTTAGCTGGTATATTTGCAAGTCCTGCCATACCGAAGCTGTGCCCGGGAGGCGAACGAAACTCTTATCAGGCGAAACCACATTGAGCTTTCGAAGCTGATCTCGCAATTCGGCGGTGAGCGTCAGTCGATGCAGGAGCGGAGGAAACATAAGAAACATATCGAGTATCCGAAGCTGCTCAACTGGAACAGGTTTACCTTTCGCAGCCAGCAATCGTACCATGCGAAAGACGCAATGATAGGGGTCCCGGGAAGCGTACCAAACGCGATACTCAGCCATTATCCCACGCCAAATGACAATTACCAGCAAGGTAGTACATGGCGCCATCCACAAGTCCGGCAGTAAGTGGATCGTTCTGAGAGGCATCGAGCGCAAGACAGGGTGAAATCACGTTGTCTTGGATTATCCCGTCAATCGTTGCCTGGCTGGCTCCAGTTGCAATAACCCGGGTGACATGGCGGTTGAAGCGGCTTTCCACCTCGGACATCAGCCGCGTGTAGCGTGTCACGGCCGCTGGCTGAGCGATATTGCGCTGAAGGGCCATGTTGAAACGCTCCTTCTTCCTCTTCGCGTCGCGAATTGCGTAGGTGCGATCAGCATCGATCAGTTTTTGTTCTATGTCACGTCGGTCGTCTTCGGCGACTGTCGTGAAATACTCGAAATCGTTGAGAATATCGTTGGAAACTCCCTCAAGTACGGTTGTACCAACTTGGTCGTCACTGTGCTTGACACCGTCCTGCATCGGCTTTTGATCTGTTCCCGAAGGATCCGAACCTTCAGGCGAAGCTTGGTTCGCAAGCAGCTTACGTACTAAGGCGCATATCGACTTGAAGACCGGCGCTGACTCATTTTCCGGTTTGCAAATAGTGAAATGGTCAGCTTGGACTGCTACCGGTTCGCTACCTAGCACGCCCGGATTGGCCGTAACCTTGTCTACAATGTGGACACCGGCGGTCTTCTCAGTTTCATAATAAGAGCGAACGACTATCGACTGCATGCTTGCCCTAGAGCGGAAGAAGTCGTTCAGTTCGACTAATCCATCTTCGCCATGCACTAGCTGCTTAACCTGTTTGCTAAGAAAGCGACGGAGTATGTGATCAAGGGCAGAAGCGAAAGTGGCACCAGAATGCGGTGTCCCTAAGAAGGCGACCCCAACAACTGATCGGCCTAGTTCGCGGTAATCTGAATCCGCAGACTCGGTACAGCGGCGCAACATCTGCTTTACGACCAAGCCACCCAGGCTATGGCAGACAAACAAAGTGCGTGGGGCCGCATCTTCCCGGCTAAGCAAGGCATCAGCGAAAGCTAGTGCGATGTCTTGCAACGATGCACCCGTACCAGTCAGGAAACCCGCAAGTTTTTTCGAGTCGTATCCAAAACTGAAGACGCGACATGTCACGAACTTTGCTGCAAGCCACTTTGGCCAAAAGCACGCCGGATCGGTTTGCCACGTCTCCAAGCGATGTCCGCCGAGACCATGCACGAATACGATGTCTATCGTAGAAGAAGTAATCTGCGGGGTCAGGTCTTCAGCCCGAATTTCAAGAAGACCTTCCGCCAAATCTACAGCTCCTTGAACCACATAGCATCCCTGCTGCTTATAGTTGGAGGATGTGCCAGATCGCAATCTAAAGTTGGGTGTTCGAGCCGACGGACGTATCATGTAGTTGTTCGCTTCGGCACGGTGGAAACGACCCCTTTTCCACGTCATCAAGCGACTTCGTCCGCCAGATAGCCAAATCCTCAGGAGCGACTAGCTTCGTTGTCCAACAAGCCTCGCAGCAGCGCCATCCGATCCCCACTGAAATCACCCTCCCCAAGCGTCAGCCCCTGCATTGCGCGTACGAAGAACTGGCGGAAATCCCCGCGTTCTTCGCACCACGCCAGCAACTTCACCCCCTGAGGCGGATGCACCAAGGCCAGCGGTAGGACCGTACGCGTGGTCTGTTGCCCCGAAAGGTCAGTGTAACCGAACGCCACCGGCTGGCTGGCACGGATCGCCCCATGGAGCGCGGAAAGATCTGCTGCCGCGGCCGCAGGCAGATCTCCGTGCCAATAGGCGGCCGGGCGTACGTCCAGCAACTGGTAGATGCGGCCGAGTAGGGCGGCTTCAGGATCGGTTTCCGCTAGCCGGGCAAGCGCTGCCTCTGCAGCGGCTGCAGCAACCGGATCACCGCGATGTCTTGCCAAGGCGAGACCCCTGAGGGCCGCGTCACGCAGTTCGAGATCTACGGTAGACTCTGGTTGGGCTGACACGCTGGTCGCTGCACTTTGCCCAAAACCGATTGCGGCGGCAAACCCAGCAAGCCGGGTGCCGAGCGCGCGGCGCGTCAGGGTCAAGGACGTGGGGCGACCGGGTCGCATGGCGAATCCTCTATGGCATTGGAAAAGGCGCCCTTCTTCGCATGGAAAGGGGCGTTTGGTCCAGTATTTTGATTGAAAGCCATCGCCTCCGAGCCTGGAAAATGCCCGCATCCGCAAGGCCGACGGCCTGTTCAAGTACGCGATATGGACTGGAGTCGATCCCCGGATGGCGTTAAAATTCCAAGCCTGCGAGGTTGTTGGAGAACTTGCTCATCTTTGAGACCGCGATTGTGATGGGTGGTCTTAATGCTGCGAGATCGACCTCGGGCTCTTCGATGGCTTCGGCCTGTTCCACCGTAACGAGAACCTTAGTATCGACCTCTTGCACGATCTCCTCCCGCGCCACAATTTCGGCCGCAAGTTTCGGCTCAGGCTTCACCGGTGCTTCAGCCTTCACCTTCTCCGGCTTCACAAAATCCACCACCATCCTTTCGGCCAGCTTGCGTTCCAACGCCTCCATCCGTTGGGTCAGGACCTGCACATCCGCAGCTTCCTTAGGTGGATAGGGCAGGGCACCCTTCTGGGCATCGAACAGCTTTTTGAACGTCGGGTCCTGGAAATACACAATCCGATGGACCAACAGTGGGTTCTGCCGTTCCGGGATAAGGATCGCCTGATCCGGGTTCAACCGCCGCACCTCATCGGGTGTCAGAAGTGGCCGCTCTTCCATCCGCCGACTGACCGACCGCCGCTGCATGAAATCCCTGTCTCTTGAAACGCTGTCAGAGACTGAAAGCTTGGTAGTCTTGCCCAAGGCGTCCGAAATCTCCCCCGCCGTCTTTTTGTCGTTGGCCGCGAGGTAAAGCTTCATCCCGGCCGCAGACTCGAGCGACAGGCGGACATTCTCGCCATAGATGTTGTCGAGACCGGGGATCGACTGGGTGATGATCGACACCCGCGCACCATGGCCGGCGAGCTGTTTCAAAGCCTGCTCGACGATGGGCATTGGCCCCAACTGGTCGAATTCATCGAGCATGACCATGACGGGCCAGGGTTCGGATTTCGGGTCGGGGAGGGTGGAGCGCATGGTGGCGATGAGCTCGCCGAAGAACAGGCGCACCAGAGGCGACAGGGTGCGGATGTCATCGGCGTTGACGACGACATAGATCGACATCGGCCGCTTGCGGAGATCAGCGAAGGAGAAGTCATTGCCGGAGGTCGCCCGATCCACGGCCGGGTTGTTCCAAAGGGTCATGCCGGCGCCGCCGAGAACCGAGGCATGGGAGGACAAGGTCCGGTCGGAATAGCCCGCGAACTTGCGGAAAGTCTGAGCTGCATTGGGGTGTTTCACCTCTTCGGCATGCTCGCCGTAGACCTCCTGCGTGGCCCCCCTGCCAAACAGGATGCGACTGATCTCGCCGATGGTCGGCTTGCCCCGCTCAATGGCCAGAAGGCCAGCGGCCACGAAGAGTTCACGCCCCTCGGTCAGAAAGTCGCCAGCCGTGCCCTTGTCCGAAACCGTCAAGAAGTAATCCGAGATCTTTGCCAGTTCGGTGTAGCGTTGTTCGAGATTTTCAATACGGGCGACGCGCTCAAGCGGGTTGTAGCGATGGGTTGGATGCTCAAAATCGAAGGGTGAGAAGCGATAGACCGCATCGCCTTCAGCCTGGCGGTGCCGGGAGGTTGCTTCGAAAATCTCGCCCTTCACGTCTAGGACAACGATGCTGCCGTTAAACAGAAGCGTGTTCGGGATGACATAGCCCACGCCCTTACCGGCCCGAGTGGGTGCCACGACGAGGCAATGCGGGAATTTCTGGAAGGTGGCGCTGACATAGGGTGCGGTCTTTGACGGTGCCCCGAGCTTGCCGAAGACCATCCCCGCCCCCAAGGGCTGCAGAAGGCCATTTGCTTTCATCTCAGCGCGCACCTGGAACTTGGCCTGACCGTACTCGGTCAGCTGCTGGCGAAAGGTTAGAGCGACCGCGGCAATCGTGAAGAGCAGGGTCGACGCACCAACGATCTGCCAAGGCAAAACCCAGGGCACGGAGGTCAGTCGTGCAAAACCGGGGAACTCGGCGATAAGGACAAAGATGCCGGTTGCATTCGGATCGCGGCCAAGGATCAGGTTGAGGACAAGGCCCCCGGCGATGAGACCAACCAGCAGGCCGGATGTGAGACCAAGGGGAAGCAGCAAAGCAATACGTTGCATGATCAAAACTCCCGGTCTTGATTGCGATCCTGAGCATGTGCCCGCGCGTGTTCCGGCGGCCGCGACGCCGCTTGCGCCACCATTCGACGTTCTGCCGCCTCCGCTTCATGCGCGCTGATACCAAGCGAGGGATGTTCTTTGGCAGCCGAGACGACCGCCACTGCCATGGCCGCCCGAGCGGCCGGGTCCGGCACGTCCTTGGCCAGTGCTTCGGTCCGGCCCGCAGCGATATCCTTCAGAACAGACGCCCCGTAGCGCTCCTTCATCTCTTCTGCAAAATCGCGCGCCTGATTTTCGTTGCGGAAGGCGATGGAGCCCTGGCTGGCATGGACTGCCGCCATTTTTCCCAAAGCCTCTACAAGCAGATCAGGATTGCGCTCCAATGCGCGATTGTGCGCGGAGTGAATGAGTTCAGCAGCCCGTTCATAAAACCGGTCCACCCGTTCCGCCGCAGAACTGCGACCTTGGGCGCTGTCGAGATCAAAGCCATGCCGCTTGGCTACATCGGCGATATCGGATTTCACCCACGTCTCTTCTTCGCGGGCGTTGGCGGCCCCGGTTTCAAGTCGCATCTCAAGCTTCTTGAAATCGATCCCGGCCATGTTCGCATAGAGGCTCAAAGTAGCGCTCAGCATTTTGGCGCCGCTCTCGTCGAGGTCTTTCTCGGCCATGGCAATCGCCAACGTGTTCGCGGTGATCGTGGTGCTGTAGAGCGTCGAACGCGGCGGGGCTGCTGTTTCCGCCTGCTCCCGATCCAGCCCAAAGGCCGCCGCAGCTTCCTTTGCAATGTCCTGCATTTCGGATCGCAGATCGTCTTGTCGGTCCGACGGCAATCTGTCGATCTGCGCGGTTGATTGCGCCACCCAGGTAGCGATTGCCCGCGTAGGGTCCGATGCGAAATCTCTCCGCTGCCGTTCTTCTTCGACATAAGCCGCCATCACCGGGCTTTGTGCGAGATGCTTGGCCAAAGCTTCACTGAGTGGCCCTTCATCGGGAAACTTCGTCAGAACCTCGGCCCCGCCATCGCGGCCATAAGAAGTCACGGCCAAGAGCTCATCGGGCAGAAATCCGCTGGACCCTTCGCCGTCGACAAAGCGACCGGTGCCAAGCGTGGCCTCAGCATCGGGGACATGCTCTGCCACCACCTTGCGAAATTCCAGATCGGCGACGAGCCGCTTGGCCAGATCGCGTGTGTTTTCATTGTCCCGGCCAAGGATCAGTACAAGTTGCGCATCATCGCCCGCATAGATCGCCGTTTCAGGGCGGGCGAACTCGGGTTGTGGCAGATGCTCGAGGACAAGCCCTTCCGGCCCCCGGTCGGGTTCTTCCACCAGCTCGCGGTCCACCTCGGCCGCGCGCTTCACCGCCAGCTCAAGACCTTCTTCGCCACCCTCGTAGAAATCGTAGGCATGGCGCAGGGCCTCGCGGGAGTTCGGGAAAGTGCGATCTGAGACGGTGACTTCATTCTCCCCTCCCGGCAGATTTGCCTCGTAGCCTGTGTGAATTCCTCGGTCAGTTGCCACCGCCACGGGCCGCAACTCAACATTTGCATCGGTCGTGACCCAGTCGCCCGTGGCGATGATGGGCGGTTTTTCGGCAAGGGCATCCTGATACGCGGCCACCTCTCGATCCGCCACTTCCTCCCGGGCTTGCACCGCCGCGCGCAATTCCGGCCCGGGTGGGATCGCGTCACTGTGGTCCGCCCAAAGCGCCGCTGCCTTTTCTGGTGCGCGGCGGGCAAAGACCTCGAGATCATCTCTCAGGCCTGTATCAAACCGTTCGGTGACTGCAGGGCCGTCCTTCCCCCATTCAACCTTGCCCAATCTCTCGGTGAGCGAGGCTTCCATCGCGTTCAGAAACCCGGCGCGGAATTCGGCATCCGGCGCATGTGAGTCCGGCAGGCTTTTGAAATATCGCGTCTCGCCCGTGTCATGGACCCCGTGAATTTCAGTGCGCGCCATGGTTCGTGCGGTGTTGCCGGCGATATGCGCGACCGAGGGCCGTTCGGCGGGATCCGCGCGAAAGAAGGCCTCGCCAGCTTTGCGGGGGTCTTCGAATTCTTGCGCAGCGCCCGACAGGGTCAGACGAACTGAGAAATATTCCTTGGGTCGCTCGATGGCCGGACGTTCCGCATCGCTGCGCTCTGTTCCCGGGCGCGCCGCGCCTGCATTGATGTCGTTTTCCATGGTGTACCTGCGGGGCAAAGAGCTGGAAAGAGGGAAGAGGAGGGGGGCGCTGTCGGGTGCCGCGCTACCGTCAGTCGTCGAGACCGGGGAAATACATTTCCATGATCCCGCGTTGATCGCCGATGCGGCCCATCTGCAGGATCACGTCGATCGAAGTCTGAAGGTATCGGATGACTTCGCCGAAACTGAGCTTGGTGCCTTGGGCCATCACCAGAAACGCCAGCCGGTCCATCGCCTTGCGGGCCGAATGGGCGTGCAGCGTGGTGAACGAACCCGAATGCCCGGTGTTGATCGCGTCCAGAAACGTTGCCGCCTCGGCCCCGCGCAATTCGCCCAGGATGATCCGGTCAGGTCGCAAACGCAACGTTGCCTGCAAGAGCTTGTCGGCCGAGCGGGGCGAGCCCTCGTCACGCTGCGCGATCAGGCTCACGGTATTGGGCTGACCGGGCAGAAGTTCGAGGGAATCCTCTATGGTGACAATCCGCTCATCGGCGGCAACCATTTCCAAAAGCTTGCGGCCCAACTCGGTCTTGCCGGTCGAGGTGCCGCCCGAGACGATGACGTTCAGCCGCTCAGAGACCAGCTTGCCCAAGAAAGCCTCAACATCCGCCCCTTCCGATCTGGCGCGGATCTCAGCCACCATCGCGAGGCGCTCCTCTTCCAGGGAGTTTTCTTGACCGCGGAGAAAGCTGAAGGATTTGGCCGTCCGCTTCACGTCCCCCTGCCGGGAGCGAAACACCCGAATACCGATCACTGTGCCGCCGGAAACGGCAGGGCTGCCCACCACCTGACAGCGCAGCATCAGATCGCGATACCGCACCGCCGCCGAGACCAGCGGCGCAGTTTCGGTGAAAGTGTTCGACGTCGAATTGGCGATCTGGGAGGCCAAATCGCGCACCGCCCTTGCGGGCAGGGCGACAAGACCGCTCGGGGTCATGTGAATCTGCCCCGCGCGTTCCAGCCAGATCGACCCATCAGCGTTGATTGCCAGCTCCATGACGGAGGGGTCTGACAAAGCGGCATCGAGCTGCCCGAGATAGGTATCGAGATAGCTCATCAGTAAAACGCCAAATCTGCATCGACGCGGATCATCACGACCGCGCCCTGATTGACGCTGATCGTTGGTGGGATACTCAGGTAGTCGGCCATCACCGTGTTGACCGCCTCGCCAAGATCGGTGCCGACGTTTTCGGCGGTGTCCGAGGCCACCTCATTGGCCGCGTATTTGTCGGCTGCAAGTGTTGGTACGGCACCGATCAGGGAAATCAGAGCGGCGGTGCCAAAACGCTGGAGGAAGTGGTTTCGGACTGCGCCGGGCAGACCAGAGCGCCCGATGCGATCTGTGCCATAGGCGGCAAGACTAACGGATTGACCATCGGTTGTAACCAGCCGGTCCCAAGCGATCAGCACGCGCCGCTGACCAGCATCGACCTCGGAGTCGTAGCGCCCGAAGAGACGCGAGCCGCGCGGGATCAACACGCGGGACATGTCGAACGACCAGACATCATGGCTGACGATGGCTGAGACATTGCCAGCCAGATCGGTGCTGATCGCGGTCTCAAGGGCCGCTTCGATCAAGGTGCCTTGCATTACGGTATGAGCAGGATCGGCGATGACCTCCGCTTGTCGGACTTCGGCCGCCTTGGCTCCGGCCCTGCGAAACGCATCATCTCCCGTTGCCGCCTGTCCCGGCGCACCTAGCGCAGGGGCCGCGGCGCCAGTCTCGCCGCCCATATCCATGCTGGAGCGCAATGCCACCATGTCGGAATGGATCTGCGCTTCATTCAGCATTTCGGCCTCTTGCCTGCGCCGGGCAAGCTCCTCTTCCCGCGTGCGCGCGGCTTCAGCCTCGGGATCTCCATCGATCAGCGCCTTGGTCTCGAGCTCGGTCTGAAGCCGGATGTTTTCGCGCTCAAGATCGGAGAGGGCTGCCGCGCGGGCCTTTGCATCGGCATCAAGCGCAGCAACCTGCGCTTTGAGGTCAGCGAGTGCCGCCTCGTCGGTGATGGTCACCGGATTGGCTTTCAGATCGGCGATCTGGGTGTTCAACGCCTCGATCTCGGCCTGCAAACGTTCCGCTTCTGAGGTATCCGGCGCTGCCGGGACGATCTGCGGCTTTGGCCGTGAAACGCTGAACCCGTCGGTTCCGGTACCATCGCCTTGGAAATCGCTGACCGAAGCCGTCTCGATGGCGGGTGCCGGGGCAGGGGCGTCGGGTGCGGCCAAAACCAGCCAAGCCCCCACGCCAACCCCC
>APMI01005583.1_pt1 | contig 66741 bp, 69 predicted proteins | sample 667938 | NCBI WGS metagenome assembly APMI01 (sample SAMN01084076, study PRJNA167559) | wastewater metagenome | biome: Wastewater | place: Denmark: Ejby Moelle, Odense | collected 2011-11-28
CCGCGCTGACCCCGCCCGCCAGCATCGCCAGCAGCACCGCCCCGGCGATCGCCGACCCGGCCTCAGCGCCCACCAGCAGCCGGAACAACGGATAAGGCAGCAGCGCCGAGAGCAGCGCGAGCCCGATCAGCACCGGGCGCCGCCCGTAACGATCGGCCAGCATCCCGACGAACGGCGTCACCACGATCACGGCGACCCCGGCGATCGTCGCGAGCTGCAACGCCTTGGCCTCGGTCAACCCGCCGGTCGACACGAGATAGATCGGCACATAGGTGATGCCGACATAATAAGTGATCGATCCCAGCGCGGAAATCGCAAAGCCGCGCAGCACCCCGGGGCGATGCCGCGCAAGCGCGTGATTAAGCGGCTGGCGCACCAAGGTTCCGGCGGCGCGCTGCATCTCGAACTCGGGAGATTCGCGCATCGCCGCGCGCGCGACCAGGATCGCGCCGGCCAGCGCCGCACCGATCAGGAACGGAATGCGCCACCCCCAGGAATCGAGCGCTGGGGTCGGGAGCAGATTGACCGTCAACGCCGCAACACCCGCGGCGAGCAACCCGCCGATCTCGCTCGTCGCCGCCGCGAGCGAGGTAACCAGCCCGCGCCGGTGCTTCGCCGCGCCTTCGAGCAGATAAGCGACGACGCCGGTATATTCGCCGCCCACCGCGAACCCCATCACGCAGCGCAACAGCAACAACAGCATCCCCGCGGCCGGCCCGATCTGCGCCACGGTCGGCAACAGCGCGGTGAGCGCCATCGCCACGGTCATCAGCGTCATCGAGGCAAGCAGGGTCGCGCGGCGACCGTGGCGATCACCGAAATGCCCGAACACGATCGCGCCGATCGGGCGCAGCAGATAGGCAACCGCAAACCCCGCCAGCGTCGTGAGCACCGCATTCTCGCCGACGAAGAACAGCCGCGAGAGAACGGTCGCAAGGTATAGGAAGAGGGTGAAGTCGTACCATTCGACGACGGTCGAAATGGTCGCCAGGGCGAGGGATCGGCGGTCGAGCGGCTGCAAGATCAATAGCCTAGCGGCCATCTACGGTATCGGCAACCCGCCTTCCATCTCTTTAGAAACAAACGAAAATCTGCTACAATCCGCGCAGTAATCGTTAGCGTTCGAGGGACTTTTTTCCTGAGACCCGTTCAGCGCCGTTCCGGGCCATCCGCCCCGATCCAGCGCCGAAACATTGACGGAAACATGGACGCGACTCGATTCGAAACACTGAGGCGGAGGTGTAGCTGAGAATGTGGAAGTCATATGGGACGAGGTATTTTCAAGCTGAGCGCACGAAGCGTCGAAACACTCACGAAGCCGGGTTGGTACGGTGACGGCGGCGGTTTGGGCCTGCGCATTTTCCCCAATGGCTCGAAGCGTTGGGTGTTCAGATGGGAACGGAACAACCAGCGCCGGGAAATGGGCTTTGGCCCGGTAGCGTCGGTCTCGCTCTCCACCGCCCGCAGAAAGGCCGAGGAAGCGCGCGAGCTGCTCGCCGCTGGCGGCGATCCTATGGAGGCGAAGCGAGAGCGGGAGGAAGCGGCAACGGCAGCCGTCGACGAAGCCCGGGCGAAGAGCGCCACGCCGACGTTCGGGGAATATGCCAACACCTATATCGAAAGCCAAAGGGCGGGTTGGCGAACCGTCAAGCATCACGTGCACTGGCGGGCCACGATCGAAAACCACGCCAAGAACCTGTTGGACATGCCGGTCGACGCGATCACGACCGAGGATGTGCTGGAGGCGCTGCAGCCGATCTGGCTCACCATATCGCCAACTGCCGGGATATTGCGCGGACGGATCGAAACCATCCTCGACGCGGCCAAGGCGAACAAGCTCATCGCCGCCCCTTGGGAGAACCCGGCCCGCTGGCGGGGAAATCTCCTCCACCTGTTGCCAAGGCAAAAGCGCAAATATGGCGTCAGACATCACCCTGCCGTGCCCTATCAGGACGTGCCGAAATTCTATGCGCGCCTGGTGGAACGCCCCGCGACCGCGGCGCGTGCGCTGCAGATGATCATTCTATGCGCGACCAGAACGGCCGAGACCCGGCTCGCCACCTGGCGCGAGTTCAATATGATCGATCGGATTTGGACGATCCCAGGACATCGGATCAAGGCCGGCAGGGAACATCGCATTCCGCTCACCGAAAGCTGCATGGAAATCCTCCGGGAGCAGGCGGCCCTGACGAAACCCAGACCTGATGGCTATGTGTTTCCCGGATGTACGCCGGGGCGACCGCTCCACCAGATGGCGGTGCTCATGCTCCTGCGGCGTATGAAGATGGCCCAGTTCACCGTACATGGGTTCCGGAGCAGCTTCCGCGACTACATGGGCGACATGACCGACCATCAGGAATCGGTGGTCGAGATGGCGCTGGCGCATCAGGTTGGTGACGAGACGGTCCGCGCCTATCGACGCGGAGACGCGTTCCGGAAACGAACCATCATGATGGCCGATTGGGAGAATTATCTCATCTCGCGACTGACCGCCGAGAAGGAGACCGCGGACGAAATCGAAGACGTAGGACTCAGCAAACCCCGCCGCGGCCCGCGGCCAGCATCGCGCGACAAGGTCCATGGCGGCAGTGAAGCTGGCTCGAAAAAGCCCGAGGCAGAGCTATTTAGAGTCGGGTGTGAACAACCAGTTGAGGTAAGCGGCAATCCGAATACCCGCCTGCTGCAACCGTGCGTCGAGCTCGGCCCGATGCTCATACGCGTAGGTCCACGATAATTTGGGATCGGCAGGATAGATTTTCTCGCGGAGCCTGGCGCTTTCGGCAATCCAGGTTGCCGGGCGCGGGTCGCTCCATGCAATTACCTGCTCCGGGCTGATCGATCGTTCGAGGAACGCGGTATATTCCGAATAGGAAAGCTTGCGCTCGTCGATCAGCCCGGAATCCCAGAGCGAGTGCAGGTTGGTGGGCTTGTTGAAGAAGGTGACGTTGGTGTCGTTCCCGCCGCGGTCGTTGCCACGCCCGACGTGAAGCGGCTGGTGAAGATCGCCGATGATGTGGACGATGAAGCGTAGCGCGAGGCGCTTGTCGTCAAGCGACGCCTTGGGGGCGCGCAAGGTCGCGGTGAAGCGATCGAGCGCGGTCATCGCATCGCCTTCGGGCGGGGCGAAGGATTTCTTGTAGGTGTCGCCCTCGGGCACTGTCACATAATGCCACGGCGTTGAGAGCTTCTGCCAGAACGGCGCCGGGTCGGATCGCATATCGTCGGGCCAGGTCGAGGCCTCGGCGAGCGTCTCGGACCCGATCAGCAGCCGGACATTCGCGCGCGCGGCGCCGCTCAGATTATCATCCGCAATCGCGCCGATGATCCGATGGCCGATCGGCCCCCATGCGAGCGCCGGGCTCGACGAAACCAGGGTGAGCGCAGCGGCTGCGAGCACGAGAATGCGCATGGATCCTACTTTCCTAATGCGGGACAGGCCGGTTTGCGGAGACCTATTCGAGGCCGAACGGCCTTTGTATGACAGCGGCGTGACAATCGACCCAAATATCCTGATCGCCAAGCGCCTTGAGCCAGACCTCAATACGCAATGGGGTCTGTACCTCCTCAAGGAGGATCGCTGGCTCGACGTGCTGTTCAAATATCGTCGCGAGGCGGAGCAGGTCTGCGCGGAGGTGTTTGGCTCCCCGCCCGCTCGCAAGGCTGTCGAATTATCGTGAGTTGAGCGGCACGGGCCGTCCCTGGCGGCGTGATGCCGGATCGTCGATGAAGCCTATTTCAGTTGGTTCCGATTTTCTCTCGCTGCGGCCTTCGCCGCGGCGAATTCGGCAAGGCGATCGCGGGCTTCTGCGGTGTTGAAGGCATTGCAGAAATCCTCGACCGCGACGGCAATGCTGCGGCGATAATCGAGATCATTCTGGCGCATGAAGGCAGCACGGGCGAGGCTCATGCCGGCTTTGGGCTTCGAGACGAAAGTGCAGGCGAGCTTCTCTGCGGCCGCATTGAGCTGGGCGGCAGGCACGACCTCGCTGACGAGGCCGAGCTCGCGCGCTTCCAGGGGCCCGAAACTGCGGCCCGTGAACAACAATTCGAAAGCGCGGTAGCGACCCGTGATGCGCGGCAGATGGGCGAAATGGATCGCCGGTGGCAGCCCGAGATCAATCTCGGGATAACCGAAGGTCGCGTCGTCGGCCGCCAGAAGGACGTCGCATGAGATGGCTAGCGTCATGCCCCCACCCCGCGCGGTGCCGTTGACCAGAGCGATCGACGGTTTGCCGAGATTATACTGCGCGTCGTAGAGGTTGATGTAGAGGTCGCGCAGGATCTCCCTCACCTCCTCCTGCGTCCGGGCGAGGATATCGGGAACCGGCCGAAAATCGGCCGGCCACGCTGCTGCCGAGCAGGACGACGCGGACCTCGTCGTCAGCCGAAGCCTCCCCCAGGGCTGCGAGCAGAGCCTTGAGCAATCCCGGTGTGATCGCGTTGACGGGCGGGCGGTCGAGATCAATTCGGGCGATGGCGCCGATCTTCCGATATTTGATCCCGTCCCGTTCCATCGGCTCAACTCCCGGCGATGCTCGCGTTCCAGTCTTAGCCTTCCCGGCTCGTTCCCGACATCACGTTCGCTATCCAAGCGTCGATCTCGCGCGCACTCCAACGTGCTGCGCCAGGCGTCGGCTTGTGAGGTCTGGGAAACCTGTTCTGGGCGATCATCCCATAGATCGTCGTCTTGCCGAACCCGACGCGGTGCTTGACCTCGCTCAAACGGAGCAGCCGGTCGGATCCGCCGTTGATCTCGCTGGTCATGCCTTGGTTCCTCCCAGGCGCTCGCGGGCTTTCATAAATGCGCGATCACCGGCAAGAAATGACGAGAGCATGTGCGTCGCCAATTCCGCAACTGATTCCTGCTGGCTATAGATCTCATTGTAGATCGCGGCGTAATCTTCGAGCGCGCGGTGAAGATCCGGGCTTGCGAAGATCGTGAGCTTAACCGGCGTGCGATCTGGTAGCCGTCCCAATTTTAATCCTGTCATTTCAGTTACTCCTCTCCGATTTTAGTGATTCAATCTTAATATGGTTACCCGATGCGTGGCGCACCGGTTGATCCCGAAAAACCTCCGGGCCGAACCTTCGTCGGAGCTTTCCCCCGACCGCCAGCGCATAGCGTCGACCGCGCGGCGCCCTCGGGCTGTGGTAGATTCCGATCGCTCGCCAATAGTCACCGGACGCTTTGAGCGCGGAAAGGAAGATCCAACGGGCCGCATTCACATTGAAACAGGCGTCGTGGATCAGCCATCTGCGGACATCTGAACCCTCTCGCCGCGTCATGGCCGCGATCTTGGCGACCCACTGGCTATTGACCTGGAGCGGCCCGAGGTCGTGACTACCGTCGGTGTTAGCCACCTCGGCGCCGATCCAGCCGCGCTCCTGATCCCGCAGACCCCAAAGGGTCCGTTCCAGCCAGACACGTCCGCCAGCCGCTTGGCGGATGCATCCAGCGATCGATCGTTCCTGCGCAGTATCGATGGTGCGGCCATGCGCCGGTACCGCGATCAGCCCCAACAGGAGCGGCGCGAGATTGGCAGCGTTCACCGTTCGGGTCCGGCGTGAGATTGTTGCGCCACGTCGCGTGCCGGCATCGGCTGGTGGTCGGCGATTGGCTTGTCCGATCCGCTATCGCGTGCCCGCGTAAGGATGCCGGTCAGAAATCGATCGAGCCCAGACGCCAGATCCCGCGCTCCTTGTGCCGCATGCTCGGCCAGCCCGCTCGGTGGCCTCTCGCGCCGATTATAGTTCTTGAGCTCCCGCTCGAGCGCAGCCTGACGGCGCGCCGTGACCGCGAAGTCCCAGCCGGGATGATGCTGGATCTCGCCGTCTTTGCGGACACGGCCGAGTTGTTGCTCGCCGACCTTCCCAGCCAACAGGTCGCGAAAGATCTTCGGATCGACCGGGCCTGACAGTCCCAGGTCGATCGCGAGCTTTCCGCCCCACTCCGATGGCTCGTCGCCACCCTTCGTGTAATAGTCGCCGACCGTATAGTAACGGGCGATATTGCCGGCCTTACCCTTGAGGCGCTGCGGCTGGATCATGCCGGCCTCGCCGGTTCACGAGGGCCATCGTCACGCCCGTGCTGGACAAGATCAGACCGGATCTCGCCCTGGCGGCCGGCGAGGAGTGACCACGCGACACGTGGAGGAACGGGCAATTCCTCGTGTTCCTCGGTCTGCAGGATTTCCTCAACGTTGCCAGGATCGGTTGGCGGTGAGGTCGGATCGAATAGGTCCGGCATCGCCGATTGGCCAGGATGACTTGCGGGCGTCTTGGGATTGGTCGGCGCCGGCGGCTCGGTTGCGGGGGCTCCTGTGTTTCCCGCTTCGCGCTCCATCGCCTCGCGGACACGTGATTCAGCGTGGACCAACCGGACGAGCTTCTTTGCCTTGTCGAGACGGTTCGGAGGTGTGGTTCGCTCGACAAACGCGGGGGCGATCGAGGCAATGTCGTTGAAGCGATTGTCGAACCGCACGACCGGCAGATTCCGTCCGAACCGCAGAAAGCCTGAAAGGTTGGGGAGATTGGTGACCTCGGTGTGCATCACCAGCGGGCGGGTCACCTGAATGCGCGACAGATTGATGCCGTCGCGCATGTCGTTCACCCCATAGGACATGCCCTCGTTGGCCTCGACCTGCTCTACCTGCCCGAGGTTCTCGGAGACGAGCTTGGCTGTGGGCGTATCGTTCGCGCGCAGCGCCACCCAGGTCGAGCAATAGCCGGTAATCGCGGCCGCATCCTGGATGCCATAGGTCGCTTCGAGCTGCGGATAGGATTGGAACCCCAGAATGCCGCACCCTCCATATTTGCGTGCTCGCGCGAGGAAGTCCGACAGGCTCGGTAGCTTCTGCAGGGTCGGAAGCTCGTCGATGATGCAGTAGAGTCGGCGATCGCGATCGGGCGCCAGGCTCATGATCGCGCTGATCGCGATATCGAGCCAGACCGTGATGAGCGGCCGCAGCGACGGCAACTGGTCGGCCTTCACCGTGATGAACAACCAGCTGTCGTCCTCGCCCTTCTCCACCCAGTCGCGGATCGAAAGGCCGTCCTCGGTATCATCGAGGTAGGAGAAGCTGCGCATGACCGAAGCGAGTTCGGCCTGGATGCCGGCCGAGGTGCGTTCGCCCTCCTTGGAAATGAACGCTGCTGCATCGGTGCCGACGACGAAGTGTGCGAGGTCGGCGACCTTCGATCGAAGCAGCCGGTCGAGCAGCACCGACACATAGGTGTGCTTCTGGCGAGCGAGCTTGCGCATGACGGCAACCAGCGTGCCGCGCGCCGCCTTCGGCCAGAATGGATCGCCATGTTTGTCGGGGATCGTGGATTCCGCAATCTGGTCGTAATGATAGTCCCGCGGCACATCGACCCACGGCGACCAACGCGCCGTTCGCTCGTCGAGCGGATTGAGGAGCGTGTCGCGTCCCTCGCGGTAGAATTTCTCGACGAAGGTGCCGGCGGTGTCATAGACGATCGCCCGCCGCCCCGCCCTGCGGATCCCGTCGAGCATGCCGATGATGAGGTTGGTCTTGCCGGTGCCCGGCGCGCCGCAAAGCAGGATATGCTCGGGTTCGAACGCTTCCGGGATCGGCACGCCGCCGATGGCGAGCGGACCCTTCTTCTGCCGCCAGACCGCCCGGCGGACCTGCCGCACCGTCCCGAAGCGCGCGCCGCGGAGGTATTCGTTCGAGCCGAGGCCCCTCCCCGTCCGCGTGAAATAGAACCAGGCCCAGCCAAGCGCGCAGGCAGTGAACAGGCCGGAAATCAGCGCGCCATGGAGGAGATGCGCCTCGAATTCGTGCAGCGTACGCTTGGCCAGCTGCGACGCGACCAGCCAATCGGCCGAGGTCCAATAGTCCTTTCCGTCCGGTGTCCTAAAGCGAACCGGATCATTGGTACCGCCGGCCGCGTCGACCTTGATCAGCGCCTCGGCGAGTTTGATGAGGACAAACCGCTCGTAGGCGGTGGATTTTTCCAGCGCGTACCAGATCACCCCCATCACCCAGATGACGAGGCCTGCGAGCATGGTCTGGTAGAAGACCTGCGTCGTCATACGCACATTGTGGACGATCGCCTGCCCGCCGCGCGTCCAGGACCCAAGCGTGTCGTTCCGAAAGATGCTCACCCTTTGGCGCTCCCGGCATCGCCGAGCAGGCCGCGCTCGATCAGGATCGCGCGCGCTTCGGCCATCCCCTGTTCAAGCACATCCGGCGTCCGCCGTCCGATTGACGTTGCGAGAAGCGCCAGGATCTGGATCGAGGTCGCAAGGATCTCGTCCTGGGACGAGAAAACGTAGCGCTTACGCTCGCTGACCGCCTGTTCGAGCACTTGTCGCACAAATGCCGAAAGCGAAAGGTTGGCGCCGAAGGCACGGCGCATCAATGCGGCATGAAGCGCTTCATCTACACGGAAATTGAGCTTGGGCACGCAACAGGCCTTCCGCGATGGAAGCCTTCGCAGCAATCATGAAGCGGAACAATAATAGGTGATCGTTGCCTCACCTACAAGGTTTTTCGCAGCATTCATCCATAAAGGGAGACTTCACCCTGGCGCTCCACTGCCTCCGTCTTCGGCTTGCAGACTCATAGATTGGCGTTCATTCTTATGCACGGCGTGATATAGGCGAAACTGAGCTGATTACCGCTTGCCGGCTTTCGAGCGACCGAGTCCGGAAAGCGAACTTACGGACTGCCCGCCGTTGAAGCTGCAAAGACCCACAGCCCGACGTTCGTTATCTTTGAGCAGCATCCGCAAAGCGGACGCCCCGTTCACATTCTGCAATCTGGCTCGATCTGGGCCTCATTGCGGACTTACAGGAACCACTTGGGCAAATTCACGACCGAAGCACCGGTCTATTCCTGAGTGAGCTCACCGGTTCCGGTCAAGTTTAGCACGATCGGAACCGGGAGGTCTGCGGCCTTAGCAGACGTGATCCGAGGGTCACCTATTGGGCAACGGAAGAACTCCAAGAAAAATCGGTAGGCTGTCCAGTTGCATGCGGCGTAAAGATCCTTGTTAGCCGAACCGGCTATCTTCGTGGCCGACGCGCACCGCATGTCACCTTTCGCGTAGTCGAAGACGAACGCCGCAGGGCTGACTTCCAGCATCTTCTTGCACTGTCCCAGCAGTTCGCTTCGTTCCCTGGTGGTCATCTGGTCGCCAGGCTCGTGCCGCTTCGCTTGAACCAGGACAGCTTTCGAATAAGTCTGGATCGGCGTGTCGACCCGCACATGGATGATTATGTCTGCACCAATACGCTTCTCTTCCGCGGCTACGCCCTTGCGGTGACGCAGAATCGAACTGGACCATTGGAGCCTGCCAATATCACTTGCGCCTCTGGCCGAGAATTCTGCATCGAGACTGCCTACTAGAACGCCGGTCAGGTCGTCCTCGTCGGTAACGAGACCGTCGCGGTACTTAGCCATCGCTCTCTGGACAGCATGCTCCGCAGAATGGGCCGCGGCCCGCATCGCATCCTCAAACCCCATTTAGTGCACCTTCGATCGCTGGTCCGCAAGCAGGGTAGCGAAGCCTTTCCGCGTCGCTAGTGCTGGTTGATTGCGGGCTGATTGGACAGGACGGATCAACCTCTTTTGCCGACGGCTAGCACCTGAAGCGCCAGGATGCTTGGGTGCATCCGGACCCTGCTACGGAGCACTGACGAGCGCAGCCCTTCCCAAGAGGCATGCGCTGACGTCCGTCTGAACCACATTGCAAAAGGCGAACGCTGCGAAAATCGCACCGATGAGCGCCACGATCGTAACGATCACGAGAACGATGCGGTGCCAGCACACGCGTCGGTCGAGCGACTTGAAAATGTCGTCAAACTGATCCAAAATTGCAACGTAGTCATTCTCTAGCTTCTTCTTCTGACGCTTGATCTCGGTCGACAACACGCCCAGGGTGAGCCATTGGTTGACCACCCCGAACATGAGCAGCCCGACGAAGATCCAGGCGCCGGCGAGCACGGCGACATCTGTCCAGAGTTCAAGACTGCAGGTCTTGGCGACCCTCAGTTGCGACGCGACTACCACGCTTGCCACGGGTAGCCCGAGCAGCTGCGCCTGGATGTCCACGATAGTCTTGTGAATCTTGGTGGCGAAGTCGATCCGGGCGTCTTCCAGCTGGCTGCGGATCTTCGCGTAAGAGAAGCTCGAGGCGAACAACCGATAACCGTCTTGCAATGCCTTGCAGATCGTGTCGAGGTTGGTGATGAGATGGGAAAAGCGGACCTTTTGCGGCTGCGGACGCGTCACATCCATAAGCGCCTCTGCCAGGATCTCGAGCTTCTGTTCCCGGTGCTCATCTCGACCGAAGAGACCAAGCAGGGCGTCAACCTTTTCGATGGCGGCCGTCGTCAGCTCGGGGACGCCATACGTCACGGGAACGACGAACTTGCTGTCCTTCACGAACACGAGCTCGGCGCGGGTCTCGTCGAAATAGGATGCGGCCTCGCCGAACAATGCCACCAGTTTCAGCATCGACCGATAGCGCGTGATGAGGTTCGGAACGGTTGCGTCACCTCGGGCGAAGTCGACATCCTTGACGTAGTAGGCGCGCGGTTCCGCAATGCAGACCTTGGGGCCCCTCAACAGTTCGTTCATCGTGCGGGCGAACAGGCCGAGTCCGACGCGCGGCGCATCGATGCGCACCAGCACATCGGCGCCCGCCACTACCTCATTACGCTCCGATCGTAGTACGATCCCGGTATCCGCGCCCTCGTCGGGGTCGGCGTCAACCCGGAGGAGAAGTTCCGCCATCGTGGCGTCGGTCACGACAACGTGACCGTCCCGCCCGGGTCCATCGAATGTCGTAGCGCGATAGACCGGAATGAGATCGCCGAATCTAGGCCTCGGCATCAAAACCGAACTCTTGGCGCAGACGCGAAACGAGCTGTTCAGGCAGGTTGCGAATCACGAGCGTCTCGTCGTCCTGGTTGAAGGTGATCGCCTCATTGGCGATGGCGTTGCGATCGAATTCGATCGTCCAGTCGTCGGTCCTCGCCTTGAATCGCACGAGCGTCGTCAACACCGCCGCATTTGGTACGAAGCCGTCGGTCAGGTTCCGCTCTGGATCGTTGAGGCGCTCCAGCAGGTCATTCGGTGCGTCGGGTACGAGCTCGTTGGCCAGCGCCGTAAAGTCGAGTTCGGTCCGCGTACGGGCCGACCGATCGCAGATCGAGCGGGCTCGACGCATGAAGTCTTCGCGCTGCTCGCCGGCCAGTCCCCGAGCATCGGCGAAATCGCGGAAGATGTCGACGAGGCCCTGCGTATCGGCCTTCTCGAGAACTGTCTCCTCGCAGCCGAGCACCTCCTTGAAGTACTCGGCCACGTTGCCGCGCCCCTTCAAAAAGCCAATGTAGCGAGGCTCACCGGCCTGCCATCCCGAGATGCCGATACGACCAGCGAAACGGAATCCCTCCATGTCGATGTGGGGGGCCTCGCGCATGTCGAGATCCTGGGTGAGCCGGGCGCCCCACTTCTCGTTGACAATCGCAACGAGCAGGAACTGCCGCCCTTCCGTCTCGAAGTGGGCAAACAGCACGTGGCCCCCGCCGGCGTTTGGCCTCGCCCTGGCCCGCACGTCCAGCGTCGTCATCATGTCGCGGGTCAGGGCGGCGAACGCATCCGCCGTTGCGCCCGCATCAGCGTACGTCTGGATGAAAGTCTGCGTCGGGAACTGCACATCGTCGGCAGCAAAGCGTCCATGGGCCTTGGAACTACGCCGGCGATAGAGATCGTGTAGATCGTCGACGACCTTCTGAGACAAGCGATTGACCGGGAGCGGGGCACCGCGAAGTCGGACCTCGAATCCGCCGTCTATCCTGCGATGCTCGTGCACAGTCAGATTGATTATGTTGTTCACCAAGCACCTCGTCCCCAAGATCGATTAAGCCTTCTTGCCGACCAACAATGACCTCGTCTAGTCCGTTAACTATCCGTCAATTATGTGGGGATTGCCCCGAAATTCGCCGTTCGGACCGTCCACGCCGCTTCCCAAGCCCCCGACACTCGTTCAGCCTCAGGCTAGACTGACATCTTCGTGAACAACCGTCCCACCCCGGCGGTAGCCGAACACGCCTCACCTAGAGCAGGGACATTTGCGGGGTGCGGTTCACGCGTAGCACGCCGTTGATCAGCCACTGATCTGATCGGTATCGGTGCGTGCCCATGGCGAGCGCCATGCCTTCTCTTGGAAATTCCACGCCGAACTTTTCAACCATCCACTCCAGCGCCTTGATTTCGCTCACCAGTTCGGATCGGCGTCGAAGGAAGGTCGCCTCGGTCTCCCAATCCTGGCAAGTGCCGATGTGGACGCCATCGGCGTCGCGATAGCGATACTTGAAGATGTAGGGACAAGCCTCGCGCGGAATCAGATTGGCCTGAGTGAAGAAATCGTCCTGCCGGCGCATGTTCTCGTAGACGGCGTGTTGGCGCTCCATCTCCTCGCGAGTCTGCCGCTCGTGCCAGAAGTCGATCACCTCGCATTCGAGGACCGCCAAGCTACGTCCTGCGGCGAACTCGGACTTCAGCGACGACACGGCGGCGCGGTTTAGAAAAGCGTGCCGGTCCCTCTCGCGCATCTTACCAATGATCTCGATGCTACCCTGATCGACCCGCCGGGATTCGACGCGACGGTCGGCCGCGGCGGCCGGCTTGCGCCAGCGGTAGCGGATGCGGTCCCAGCGCCCGAATTTCTGTGCGTCCTCTAGTTGCCTGAACGAGACAGGGTAGAGGCGCACCCAGCAGCCGTTGCCGTCGATCGCCGCTATGCAGACCGTCTCCCCGTATGTCGTACTCGCCCTCGGGGCGGCCTTCACGATGATGAAGGCCTCGTCGTCAACGTGCTCCTGCGAGCCCTGGGGCTGCTGCGCCATCCATAGTCCTCCCGGTCGTGCGACTGGGCTGGACCCCGAGATGGACGACCTCCGCGGATATTAGCCCTTTGATTCGCTCCGCCACAATAGATCTGTGACAGTCCTTCGGTGCCCGTTCGAAACACATCAGGGCGATCGTCTCGCGTCCAACTTCGCCGGCTACTTCGGCAACAGCTTCGCGCGACGCCTCGAGATCCATGTGCGTGCCGAAAATTGTCCGGAATGCGTCCATGTCGCCACGACGGGCAGCGTCGCGGCCGGGCTTGGGATCGCCCAACTGACGGACGTGGCGATACCCTATGCCTGCATCGGCAAGGGCCTCGGACAGCACGCGCTTCGAAAAGCCGGGCCGGCGCGACTGGGGAAGCTCGCGCACGTCCACCAACAGCGAAACGCCAGTCTCCTTCAGCGTATCGATGAAGTCGGGGAGTGTCGCTCCCTCATATCCAAGCGTGTAGATTTTGCGCAAGACCGTCTCCTGCCGGGGAAGACCTATTCCCGGACTTGGTTGAAAACATGACGCCCCCCCCCTAGGGGAAAAAATAGACGATAGGCCACCCCGACATTCCGTTCAGGTTCAACTTGCTGCTCCGAGACGAGGGCAGAGATCCTGCGCAGGCGCGCCTGCTTCGACAGCAGATACGCGAGCCCGGCGATTTGCTGCCCAGCTCGGAGCCCCGATCCCACGAGCGTCCGTCTGACGCGAACCACGAGAATCGGAGCGACAATTCATTGGGATGCGGCAAAATCAACGAGTAATGTGCTCCGCGTGCCACAAGCTGTCGCATCGGCGTAATACGAAAAATATGCATATATGGCATTGTTTATAAAGGCGTTTTCCGAGCAACACCCGTGCGTAGGGTCCATTACACTCGCCCTTGCGGCGTGCGTCCGATTTTTTCGCATTAGCTCGCTAATGCGCCAATCAAATGGCCATCGGGTGGACCACCCGCGCCGCGGTGACGGTCCGGCCTTGTTTCACGCCTTGGGCTGTGTGCCGGCGGGTGAAGGCAGTGTCTATGCGCCGCCAACGCCGCGCGAACGCGCCGCGGGTCATGCTTTGCCGTGGGGCGGCTATGCGCCGCCCAGTTGATCGGCGGTGACAACGACCGGTCCACCGCCATTCTGACCGGGCGCCGCAACCACGCCCGCGTCAGCGGGGCTTAGCTCAGCGCGAAACGAGGCTTTACCCGAGTGCGCCGCATCATGCCGCCAATCGCGCCAAAACCGATGATCATCAGCGCCCAGCTCGAGGGCTCCGGGACACCTGACAAGGACATGTTGTCGACCCTGCCGAAAATCGACACGAAATATTTCGTGTCGGCATTGAGGATCCCGTACGAAAATGCCTTCCCGGCGAATCTGTCAAACGGCACGATGTCTGAAATCAGATCATTCGACCGCGCGGTGCCGCTATAATCAAACGCCCCGACAGTGATCGACTCCGAGATCAGCCCCGACCCTAGCGGAAACGGAAACGCCTTTGACGGATCGATATTGTAATTGAAAAATCCGAACGACTGCGCGTCCGTCGTGCCAGATTGCGGGCCAAAGCCGTCCCACAACTGGAACCAGGAATTGAAATCGAGCGGGGGGCTGAACGTGGACGAATATGCTCCCATCTTCAGCGAAACGCTGGCCCCAGGCAGATCATAGATGTTGATCGTCGGATCAGCGTCATAGAGTGAGGTCAGTTGCGCCGCGGCAAGATCGAATTTCGCGGTCAGCGTGAAGGTATCGCCAACCGCCACAAGACCGCTTGGCGTGCCCGCCGGCTCAAGATCCTGAAGGGCATTGACGGTTTCGACGTGGCCGGTGACGGTCAGCGTCCGGACCGACGCCTGTGCCGCGAAGGGGAACAAGGCAAAGATCGTAACCGCAAGCAAATTAAGCATTTTCATGTGCGACCCCCGTTGCCATCAAGGGCTAGAAGAGCGCATACTTAACGTCAAGTTCACTTATATTTCATTTTGGGGCGATCGCGTCCCAAATTGGTCGCCAACAGCACCCGGCTGAAATCAGCAGCAAATCAAGGAGTTGAGATGCCAAATTTCGCACCTGCGTTCGGCTTCACGCCTATGCTGGTCAAGGGTGCCGGGTACGGCAAATTGCTGTTGCCGCTAGCCCCGGTCAAGGAAACCCATCTTCTTGCGGCGATAAATGGCAATCCCGTGATCGTTCAACTCGATGGCGCACCCGCATTTGGCGGCGTGCCGCTCGAGCAATATGACAATGAGATGGGTCTTTCCATAGATGGATTCGAACTCGAGGTGGACCTGACCACGGCCTATTATCCGCGGGCTGAACAGCAAAGTCCGGGCGATCTATGCGTTTGCGCGACGAAGCAAGGTGCTTATCTCGTCATGCTGGCGTCTGACGAGAAGATTTTGCTTTATGCTAGTTTCATCGGAGACGCCAACCCCAGAATCGATGAATTTGTCGGATATCGCGCCTGGCGTTTTGTCAAATTCAATGGCGCGGGTGAGCGGATAACACTTTTCGAAAAGAAGTAGCTTCCGCTCCCTCCAAGCGCGAGGCCCGCTTGATTGCCAAAATGGCGCTAGCCTGCGCGCGTCCCGTTTTTGGATGCAGACCCAGCAACGCCTGCCCGGAATTTCATTGACCGCTGGTAGCATCACCGCAAGCTTTTGAGGCAATGACTCTGACCACCGCACTCGCAACCTTCTTCCTCGATAAGTTCGCCGGTCTCGCCGTCGAGCAAGGGGCCAAGGGACTTTGGGGCAAGATCAAGGATCGGGGTGCGCGCAAGGAACTTGCGCGAGCCTGCGCGGCTGCGATCGAGGCAGCCATTGTAGAAGCCCCTTCACTAGCCGAGGATTTGCGATCGGCAAGCTTTGCCGATGGGGTGGCGCTGCCGCTGGTGCGGGCCTTGCTCGAACGTCCGTCAGCTATCATCGATGCCGAGACATTCGCCGACCATTATGTCGCGATGTTCGTCGAACGCTTTAGCCGCGACAAAGGGGTGGATGCGACGCTCGCTCGCATTTTTCAGACCGATCGCGCCGGATTGGTTCGCGCCTTCGTAGCCTTTCTCAAATCACTGACAACCGAGCTCTACGCCTCCGATCACTGGCGCGAGCCGCAGCATTACCAAACAACCGAAGCGATGGCATCGCAGGTTTCGCGGATCCTGGAACTGGTCGAACAACGCGACGCTGATGCACGGGCGGCACGCGTCGATGTGGCGCGCGCCTTGGCCGATGCCGAGATCGCTTCGACAGAGATGCGCGCCTGGCCGAGCGTGATCCATGGAATGCGGCTAGAAACACCTGCGTTCGAGCGTCTGATCCGGCGAGTGACGGATGAACCCGCAGGCCGGACCTTATTGATTGGCGACGCAGGCACTGGCAAATCAGCGTTGCTTGCGCGCCTCGCCCCTGCCCTCGAAAGTGCGGGAGTCACGGTCTTCGCGATCAAAGCCGATCAATTGCCGGCGTCACTTTCCAACCTTGACGATCTTGCTCGAGCGCTTGGCGTGGACGATGGGCTCGATGACCGCATTGCCGCGCTCGCCGCGACGCGCCCCGTGGCGCTGCTGCTAGATCAGCTCGACGCGGTCAGCGACATCATGGATCGCCAATCGCATCGGATGCAGTTGCTTCTGCAGCTTGTCCATCGCCTAAGTGCGCGCGCGCATGCCACGGAAAACCCGCTCGCGGTCCATGTCATCATATCATCGCGACCCTTCGAAGCTGCGCATGACGCACGCTTCCAGCAGCTGAAAGCAGAAGCTTTCGAGCTTGACCTGCTGGGTGCGGAGCAGGTCGAGACGATGCTCGACCATCTTGGCGTTCCGGCCGAAGGGGTCGATACAGCGCTGCTCCAGACGCTGCGCCGTCCGTTTGCGCTCAAGCTCTACGCAGATATCGTGACGCGCAGCGGCGATGCGAGCGATCTCACCCCTGCGGGATTGCTCGATGCGTGGCTCGCGGGGGCCAATCTCGGCGCTGGCGACGAACGGCGTGCTACCACGGACTTTCTGCTGGCGCTTGCCGAGGAGATGGTGGCGACCGAGACCTTATGGCGACCGGCCGACACGTTCGATCTCAACCATGCAGCCTCGGTGAGGCGCGCCGAGGCCGCCGGACTGGTCGTGCGATTGGCTGGAAAACTAGGCTTCTCGCACCAATCCTGGCTCGACGATTTCCAAGCGAGGACCTTTCGCACCGGCCGGGACCTCGCGGATTATGCCTGGGCGCGGCAGGATAGCCTGTTCGTCCGAGCGAGCATCCTGCGCGGTCTCGAACGTCTTCGGGTGCGCGACGTACAGGGCTATCAGAACGCGTTGGCGGCACTCCTCGGTACAGACAGGACACGTCGCCACCTGCTCCATCTGATCGCCGATATCATTGCAACCGCAACCGAACCCCTGCCCTTCGAAATCACCTGGGTCGAACATTGGGTACATCGCGATAGCCCGCTTGCGCTGCGTGCGCTTGGCCAGCTCGTACGTCATTGGGAGCGCTGGCGGGACGGCTTGCGACCGCTGCTCCCCCTCCTGATGACCAACGAGACCTTTCACTGGCAAGCGGCGCGCCTCCTCGCGGCGGAGGTGAGGATCGATGCAACCCATGTCGCAACGCTGATCGACCGGTTTTGGAGCGATGCGTCGCGCGACCATCTGGTGTTCGAGATTCTCGAATTGGCGGATTTCGTCGGATTGGAGGTCCAGACACGGCTTCGAACGATATTTGGCCGGACGCAAATCGAGGATCATACCATCTCGCACATGGTGCGCACGTTCGTCGCGGACGGACGTTTCGAGGAAGCGGCTGTGGTTCTGGTCTTGTGGCTGGAAACTGCGGAAGTCGGCCGTACCGCTCACCCGGCGATTTATGAACTCGAGAAACTGGCCGAGGCCGCACCGCTGACGCTCGCGCGCAACCTCCTCCCCTGGTTCGTCGGGCTTGTGGCACGCGATGTCGGCGAGCCGCATTGCGTCTTTGCGCGCTATCCATCTTCACATTGGCTTCCGTACGGCTGGGATGACCGGCGAGAGCAGGGAAGCCCGTTCGAAGCTGTGCTTCGGTCGATTACATTGGCAGGCGAGCGGGACCCGCAGGCGCTATGGCAATTGCTTGAACCCCTTACGGCGATCGAGATCGATGAGGTCCAGCAAGTTATTGCGATCGGGCTTGCGGGAGCCGGGGCGGCGCTAGCGCGCGAAGCGCATAACTATCTCCTCGGTGATCCCCGCCGGCTTCAGATCGCCCAGATCCTTGTCGTAACCGACGAGGGACAAATCACATCGATCAACGGCTGGCATTCGCAGCAGCTGATCCGAGCTATCGTGCCAGGCCTCGACGACACGCAATTGATGGCATTGCGTGATCTCATCGAAACCTGGTCATGCTATACTGACGAGGCGATAGCGGAGGAGGATCCGGAACTTTCCGCGCTTCGCGCGCGATGGTCCGACGAGGCAAGGTTCCCGCTTCTTGAGGCGCTGCCGCCTGTGCTGATTGCACCTCAGCGCCATGCCGAAATCTCTGCATGGCGGATCAAAAACCCGCGGCTCGAACCGCGGAGCCGCGACGACGATAGCATGGTCGGATGGGTTGGTCCCGCCATGACTCACGAGGAGATGGACGGGGCTAGCGACGATGAGATTCTGGCGCAGCTCGACCAGCTTCATGACGATTCACGCGGCCCTCTGACATCGAAACCAATCAGCCGGTCGGGCGGCGTGCTTGAACTAGCACGTTCATTCGGCGCATTTGCAAAAGCCAACCCGCAACGCGCTCTCGCGCTCGCGCCCAGGCTCTCCAGCGAACGCCATCAGCGCGCTGCGGGGCATCTGGTCCACGACCTCGCCAATGGCGACCCGCACGACCCCCTAGCGATCATTACGCTAATCCTCGACTTAGACCGCCGCGGCTTCTCCTCGCCCGAGTGGCGACAGGATGCCGCGCGCGCGCTGCAAAGACTGGCAGTGACACTGAACGGGCTCAATGATACGGTCACAGCCTTGCTGGAAAGCTGGGTTGAGACCTCGCCCGAAATCATCGCGGCCCAGATAACCGACCGTCGGCGCTTCGAAGCGCTTTCGCAACCAAGCGACAATGCAAGTGGCGATCCGCGTCCAACCCTGTTTGGCGCCGGGTTCGGAATGCGAACCCTACCCAGCGGGAATTTCACGATATTGTCGGCGATCGCAGACGGGTTACTCCGCCGGCAGGCTCCTGATTGCGATGGCTGGGCCGCGGTGCTCGAGCGGCATCTCGCCTTCGCCGAGGACCCTGTGGTCTGGACTGCAATCCTGCTGTGGCATCGCAATTCACTGCGCTGGGCCGACGGCGAGCGCGTAACGCGCATCTTCAATCACTTGTGGAAAAACCTGCCTGAAACTCTGCGCGACGTACGGCTCATCGGATTCTGGTGGCGAATGCGCGCGCAAATGCCCGACGAAATTGCGGCAGGAACGACGATTTGGTGGATGGTGAGTAGCGATGCACGAGCGCGTCAGGCGGCCGGAGAATTCCTGACCGCCGCTCATCTCGTCGATCCGGGCGCAGCTCTCTACGGTCTGCTCTTTGGCCGGCTCGACCGTACCGATCCAGCTGTCGAGACGGGGATTCTGTTCAGCGCGGCAGCAGCCTGGCGAGAGGATGATCCGACGCTCCGCGCCGGGGCCCATGCTTTACTGATGGCAACGTTGCCCAGTGCTGTCGGCGCATCCGCTTTCGCGCTCGCCAGCGCGGTTAACACGCGTTCCGAGTTCGTCCGCGACGCGCTCACCCTTGAGCTGCTGACCGAATTGCCCAGGCATGATGAGGTGTTTGAAGCCGCGCTCGGCCGCCGCTTTACGGACGCGCTGCAGAATCTGCTGCTCCATCCAGGCTTTGACGCCGTCATTCTCGCGATTGTCGAGAAGGCGGTTGAACGAGCCATCGGCGGCACCCGAGCACGATGGAGCCTTGGCCAGGATCTCGTTCGCGTGGCGATCGCGCTTCAGCGCAGCGATAGCGAGATACGGCCGCGCGCAATGGACGTATACGAACGCCTGCTTGACGCGGCTGTCTATGGCGCTGAGGAGGCCGCCAAGGCCTCGCTCTCACGCCAAACACTCGCGCAGTCCGATTGAGGCATGGTTGCCGCCTAATACACAAAGCCGTGGCATGCGGCCTTTCGGATCAAAGCACGAACATATATACAGGCGCGGTGTCCGACGTCCTGTCCCGCGAGCTTCCCGCTCCGAAATTTTGGCAACAGCTCGAGAACCTGGCGTTCGATGTTTACCGCCGCTTGTGGGAAACGTCCGACGCTCATCTTCACGGCCGTCGCGGACAACCCCAGGCGGGGGTTGATGTCTATGGGACCGATCGGGTCGAGGGGCGTTTTACCGGAGTGCAGTGCAAGGGCAAGGACGGCGACCTTGATGCCCAGCTCACCGAGCGGGAGCTGAGGGACGAGGTCGCGAAAGCCCTTACCTTCCAGCCGCCGCTGGAAGTCTATATCCTGCTCACCTCGGCCCCGGACGATTTTTCGATCCAGCGGGTCGCGCGCGAGATCAGCGCCGAGCACAAGAAGGCGGGGCTGTTCGAGGTTCGTGTCACCGGCTGGGGCACCTTCAAACAATATGTCACCGATCATCAGGACGTTCTGATCAAATATTATCGCGACTTCGCACCGATGGATGTCGCTGCCGAACTCGCCAGCGCCACTCAGCAAAATGCGCAAAGCTTCGCGCAAGTTGCCGGCATGCTGCGTTCGCAAAATCGCGTGCTGGCGGGGATAGGGCTCATCGCCGAACACAGGCGGGAGGTCATGGCGCGCGCGAATAGTTGCGCCGCCGTATGCCTGCGCAACCGGCTGACGGCGATTGTCAAAATTGCGGCGTCCTACATCGCCCATCCTCCGCAGAATTTACGATAAGTATCTGAATCTACTAACATCGTTCGCGCAAATCATGCAGGAGATAGCCGAATGGATGAGGAAGCATTATTTGCTTTCGGTTCGGTGCTGGCAGCGCTGGGCGGATTGCTGGAGCGTAAGGGCGCCTGCTCGACACATGAGCTCGCCGACACCTTGGAATCGGTTGCGATCATGACGTCCGATGCCGGTGCACAATATACCGGACGGGCCCGCTATATCGCGAGCTGGGCTCAGATGATCTATGCCGCGGCCGAGGGAAGCGAGGGCGCGTGCGTGCAACAAGCAATTCAGCCGCGTCGTATTGCCCTGTCGATCGAGAGCAGCGCCTCGGTGATATGACGTTCGACACCGTCCAGCGTGATACCCAATTGAGCCGCGATTTCTCGATAGGATCGCCCGTCACGACGATGGGCGATAAACACCTCGCGGGTCACGTCAGGAAGCGCTGATATGGCCCCCTGGTATCGGTCCGCGAACGCCTGATTGATCTCGCCGACACTGGCGAAACTGATCTTGATCCATGCTCGCACCCAATAGCCATCGTCGGCGCGCTCAACGCAATGCTCATCGTCATCGACGCGCAGGACTCCGGACGGAGCCCAGCGCTCGCGCCCGACCATGATCGCGGGATGCGGCGCACCACGCCAGCTATCGAGATGCCGCCCGATCCTTGCGGCGAGCTCGTAACTGTCGCGCCGGCGGTCATGCCGCGGGCTGAAGCGCGGGTGATCGTTGAGAAGATCAAGCGCTTCGGCAAGAAGCGCGCGGGTTTCGCGATCTGACATGGCGAGGGTCCTCCTGCGCCCGCGGAAAAATCGCGGGTCACCGCCCCACCTCCCCCTTCCCTTTCGGCCGAATATCGCGCCCAGCCGTCGTTTAATTGAAGCAGCAGCAGCAGACCGATTGAAGGCCGGCGGACATCGGCCCATAAAAGAGCGCGATCTGCGAGGGGGATCTGCTCATGAGCATTGTGCTTCGCCTGCTGCCCGTTGCGCTTGTAATCGTCGCCGCGCCCGCATTTGCCGACATGACGGTGACCTACATCGACCCGCAGATGAACGCCACCGAGACGGTCGAGATCGCTGCCAATGGCGATATCCGATTGGAGGCATCGATACCCGGTCTTCCCATCCATCCAGGCCGCTACCTCTTGAGGCACGACGGACATGGCTATGATGTTCGGCCGGGCCCCAAGGGCCCGATCGTCATTCGCACCGAGGACGAGAGGATCGTGATCGCGGAGATGGTCGCCAGGCATGCGAAGGAGTTCCCACCGATCAAGCTTCCCGAAGGGATGGAGGCTGATGCCGCCCCCATGGAACTGCAAAAGGGAGAAAATGTCGTCATCCGCGGACGCCTTGGCGCGGCATATAACGTCGTCCTGAAAGCGGGCGCACGCGCGCACGAGGTCTCCGACGCTTTGATCGTGATCAGCAGTGATCCGGCATTGAAACCGCTCATCGAGGTCAGCCTGTTCCAGCAAAGTCTCTCCCCCTCTTCCATGGCCGGAACCGCCCAGAAAATCGTGAAGGGGATGGATGACGTCCTCAAGAGCGGGGCCGCACTGAAGCTCGCGACGCTGGAACTCGACAAGGTCAACAACGACCCGATCCCGTCCTCCCGTTTCGACCTGCCGGCGGAACCAATAACGCTCGAGGCCGCCCGAAAATATATGAACGACCAGGTCAAATAGGAGCATTCGCGGGCCACCCTCGTCGCCAATTCTCCCGGTCATTTCGAATTGCGAACCTTCAAACCGCGGCGGCGCACTCTGATCAGTCGCCCCAGGTGACAACGACGCGGGTCAGCGCCCGGACGAGCGGGTGATCATAGATACTGTCATGCGACCGTTCGAACGCCTCCACCGGGGCGCGGAAGTTATCCATCGCTTCGACACGATAGGTTTCGGTTGCGTAATGTTCACCGCGACTCAGGAAGCGGACGTCGACAAAGAAGATCTGGAGCGGCCGGAATAGGAAAGCGGCCATGACCTGGTCCTTTCGAACCGCAAAAAGACGGCGCGAGCCGGGGAAGCTCGCGCCGCCTATGCGGAGAGTGTGAATGCCGGATTCTTGCCCTGGTGGGTATCAGCTCAGCCTGGCGAACAGCTTGCGGGCCTTGCCCTCCAGGTCGAGCCGGGTGTCCTGGTTGGTCTTGCCGCGGGCATGCGCGGTGATCCCCTGGACGAAGTCGAAGATGCTCGCTGGCGGGTGGCCCTCTTCGGCAAGGACGGTCTGGATGATCTTCGCGCTATCGGATTTGGAAAAACCGTTCTTGCGCAGGAAGGTCTCGCGATCTTCGTCCGTCCGGGCGACAATGCGCTCCCGCGCGCTTTTAATACCGTCGACGAAGCTTCGCACCGAAGAGTCGGCGAAGCTCTCCAGCGCGGGCGCCGCCTCATAAGCGAAGCGGTTGGCCGCGAACTTTGAATGCCGGATCGAGATTTCCTCGAAATTCTCGACACCGTCGGGTAGGGGCGAGGGTTCCCGGTGGGATTGTCCTCTACCCCTCCCACGAAACCGGACTTGATAGTTTCCCATCATCCGGCTTCTACGCTTGCACCATATGATCCAGTCGTTCCTGTAGCCGTCCGGCATGATGCGCGACATGGCAGTCGTGACAGAGCACCACACGCTTGCGCGTTCGGGCTGCCTTGACGCGGGTCCACAATGTGGTTCCCTGCATATCGCTCATCTTTCGGACGTGATGCACCTCCACCGGCACGTCTTCGGTGCCGCACGCCTGACATTCCCTCGCCCGCAGGCGGTCGACGAAGTCGTTCCGGCCTGCGAAGTGGATATGCGGTGACGTTTGGCGGTCGACATGCCCGGATGCCGGTGTTGGCCGAACATCCTTGAGGCGGAACATCGGCATGAAGCGCCGCTGATGGCGGCCCTCATACCACAGGCCGAGGCGATCCCCGTTTCGGAGCCTCTCTGCCGTTACCTTGACCGAGCATTTATGCTTCCGCGAGACGGTCTTCATGAAGCTCCACCACCAGAGGTGATGAAGTCGTCCGATCTCATCTTTCCAGAGCGTGCCGAGCTTGTAATACTCCGCCAGCCCTCGCATCATCGCATTATATCCGGTCAGGATCGCGACATCGGAGTTGTTGATCAGTTCGCAGCGCGCCTCACCCCGGTTGATATAGATGTTCCCGAGACGTTGGCGTTCCGCAAACCGGGCAAGCCTATCCACCGGCACGTGAAGTTGCATACGGTCGCCGGGCAGACGCATGGTGACGGCACGGCCGCCCTTGATCATGCGTTTGGTCTGTCCATCGCCATATGTCTTCAACTGATAGCCGAGGAACATGGCGCCCTCGTCCGCCTTCCTGATCCCGCTTTTCTCCTCGGACACCTCAAGCTTCAGGGTTTCCGTCAGATAGGTTCTGACTTCGGCCATGATGCCGCGGGCATCGTCCTTGCTGCCGATCACGCCGATAACAAAGTCGTCGGCATATCGGCAGTAACGGAGTCTGCGGTAGTTGGGATCGAACGGGTCGAGGGCCGGCTCTTCGAGCCGTCGCCGCTCCCATTCCCTGATCTCTTCGACAAGCGCCGGGATTTGCTCCTCTTGGCCATCGGCCCGCCGCCGTTCGATCATTCTGCGTCGGATCTGGATCCGTTTCGAAGCTTCGAGATAGGCATCACTGCGCCGCCTCGATTGCCCCTTGTCGAACCGCGCCTTCATCCCCTTCATGAACTCGTCGAGCTCATGAAGGTAGATATTGGCGAGGATCGGTGAGATCACGCCACCTTGCGGAGCGCCACTGAACGTCCGGTGGAACGTCCAGTCTTCAAGGTAGCCAGCCTTGAGCATCCGCCCAATCAGCCGTATCAAGCGATCATCGTCGATGCGCCTGCGTAGGAGACCGAGCAGGATGTCATGGTCGATATTGTCGTAGTATCCGACTATATCGACCTCGATCAGCCACTTCGCGCCATGCCATGTGCGCCTGATTTCGGTCAGAGCGCTGTGACATGACCGCCCCCGGCGGAAGCCATGCGATTGGTCGGCAAAGACCGGCTCGTAAACATGTTCGAGCAAAATCTTCACCGCCGCCTGCACAAGCTTGTCGTCGGCAGTAGGAATGCCCAACGGGCGTTTCTTCCCATTGGGTTTGGGGATGTATTGCCTGCGGGCCGGGGAGAAGCGATACGAACCGTCCAGCACGGCGGCCATGATCCGTTCCATCCTTTCGAGCGAGAAGCCGTCGAGGGTGTTGTCGGAATCAATGCCGGGCGTGAGCGCCCCCTTGTTGGGAGCAACCTGCTCATAGGCCCGTTCCCAGAGGGACGGACAGCCGAGCAGCCGGAACAGACCGTTGATACGCTTTCCCTGGCGTGACAGGTCGATGATTGAGCCCAGTCTCTTCTCTACGGTGAGCGGTTGCATCAGCAGACCTCCGTTATGAAGTTGAAAGACTCAGCAAGCGCGCCGCCCTTCACCCGCGCAGAGGGGATTCCCCGTCCGGTTGCCCGGCTGGTTTCACCCGTGCCCGTCCATCCTTGGATGGCTGTCCCGGGCATTACCCCGGGCGTTTGGCTAATATGGCGGCTCCGTCGCCTTACGGGACACCGGAGAGGTGCCCGCTTAGGCGATCCCATGTTTACACGATCAGTGAGATGCGACGTGGTTAGGTGGCCCGTTCGATCGTTAGCCTCTCGACGAGAGGTGGACCGTGCGACCAAGTTTAGGAGGGCGCTATGGGGTAGTCCTCCCTTCGCACGGCATGACGCGTCAACCATTGCTGCGTCATGACCCGCATAAAGTTCCTGAATCTGGGCTTCACGCAATCCAGCATTCACCATGCACGTCTTGCCCTGACGTCCCGATAGCCCACAATGGATTCGGCCCGGATAACGCCTTTTGCCCGACATGCTATTGTCCCCTGCCGCTTTCACGGTCGCAGCCATTGCTGGCCAAGGTAAGTCGGGTGGGCATCAGGCTGTTCTTGGTTTCCTGAGAAGTCATCCTTCACTCAATTGATCGTGCCACCATGGCGCACCCACAGGTTCCGGTTCATGCAGACCGCTCGAAGATAGAAGGTCGCAATTCCCAAGGTTCTGGATCCGACTTCGGAATTCCAGCAATAGAAACCGCGGAAATAGAGGTCGGGATCGCCATTCGGTAATTTCCCGACTTCGATCGGGTGCGTATCATCGACGAGAAACAGGAAAACGTCACGATCCGACGCATAAAGTGTCGTCGTATCGCGCGTCACGTCGACATAGGGGTTATAGTGCATGGTGCTCCAGTCGAGGACGCCGGGCACCTTCCATCGGGTGTCGCTTACGCCATTGCCCGCGATCTTCATCACCGCGGACACCAGCTCATAGTCCCAGATCCGACCATATTCAGGGCCCGTCACGGCCCGCAACTCGGCACGGCCATCACCGGTCCTGAGAAGTTTTACCTGTTCGGCGCGATGATGGACGAGGCCATGTTGAAGATTGATCGCAGCGAGCGGCGCTGGCAGTGTCCGCAAATATGACGCTGGCGCGCCAACGAGGCTCGAAAGCTGGCCGAACGACCAGTTGGTCGGCGCAAGCGGTTCATTTTCATCGGGGATGATGAGCGTCAAACGCTCGGCATTGTCCATGCTGGCTTCGACCCGCACCTGGCTACTCTCGACAATCCGCGTTTCGGCAAGATCAGCACGGCGGCGAACGGCCGCATAAAGGGCGTCGAGCGAGAGGAAGCGTTCGTCATCCGGCCGAAAATACCATTCCGAAGAGACGCGTGAGTTATTGTGTCCACGCGAGATATCAACACGATAGGCGCCGGATGCGGCGGGCGTGTCGACGATTTCGACAATGTTCGTCATGGCGAGGCTCCTTGGATCGCGCGGCCCGGAACACCCGAACCGGCCATCCTTCCCCACCCCCTTTCCTCCCCAATCTCAGGTCGTGCGCAGTGATGAGGATGAGGCCTTGGTCACCCTTTCGTTCAATATCGTGCGAATAGCGACCTAACGCGAATCCCAGCTCGGCGAATTGATCCAGGTGAACTTACCGGCATATTCAACGAAGACGTTCATTTGCTCTCCCCATTGACCGCAACTGATGGTATAAACGCGTCACGCGTTCAGCTTTTTGTAATCGGATTGGACGCAGGGAGCGCTCGCTTCCTCAGCTATAAAGGGATTAATTGATGACCGACACGGTTCAGCCGGATGTCACGAATTTAGCCGTGACCTTGCTCAGCGCCTATCTTTCGAACAACACCGTTCCCACGAGCGAACTGGGTGCATTGATCGAGACCACGAAGCGGGCGCTGACCGGCGAAGCTGCACCCACGGGGCCGGCACCGCAAGAATTCGTGCCGGCTGTCTCTGTGCGCAAGAGCCTTGCGTCGCGCGAGCACATCATCAGCATGATTGACGGGAAGCCGTACAAGACACTCAAGCGGCACCTTTCGACGCATGGCCTGACGCCGGCCGAATATCGTGCGCGCTATAACCTGGCGCATGATTACCCGCTTGTCGCGCCCGCTTATTCTGACGCGCGCCGCGAGACCGCCAAGTCGCTTGGCCTCGGCCGCAAGCCAGCGGTGAAAACCGAAGCCGCGGCAAAGCCTGCAGCTAAGGCGGCGCCGAAGGTAAAGGCCGCCCCGAAGGCGAAGGTCGTTAAAGCCGAAGTGAAGGCACTCGCGGTGGCCGAGGCTGCGAAGCCGGTCGCGGCGGCAAAGCCCAAGGCGGCAGCCAACTCGAAAGCCGCTGCGAAGCCGAAAGCAGTGAGCAAGCCGGCCGCGAGCGCGCCCAAGCAGGCGGCACCGGCAAAAGCTGAAGCCAATGGCGCTGCTCCTGCCCGGACGCCGCGCAAGAAGCTCGGCATTGCCGTCCCCACTGCTGAAGTTGTCGCGCCCAAGGCCGCGTAACCGGGATGAGAAAGGCCACGGTGGCGCTGAAACGCTACCGTGGCCTTTGTTGCGGTTCGCCGCGGCGAGCCTTCCTTGTCCTGCGGGTCAAGAAACTCCCAGCCTGGCATATTATTGCCAGCTGATAATATAATACCATTGACCCAAGTTAATACACCACCAAACGGCGACAGTGAGAGACGAAGCTGTCAACCGTGACAGGTTTATATCTGCGCGAACTCGGCGGTTCCCTTGCACTGACCGTTGTTTTCTTCGGCACATCCAGCCCTCCCGTCGCTCCCTCGCCAAAAAGTGTCGTTAAATATTTCGATAGCTGTTGTCGTTAGAATCCTTGAGCAATGCTCGGTCGTCGCTCATCTGTCATGATATTGACGCATCATCTTGGTGCGCTAATGACAGGCACACCCAAGTCACAGGAGCGCGACATGTCCGAAGAATCGATCGACGCCAATACCGTCGAACTCGCCACCGAATTGACGATCGCCTGGCTGTCCAACCCCAATACCCGCGCGTCGGGTGAGGATGTTCCGGCATTCCTCAAGAAGATGCACGAAGCCGTCTCCGGGCTTTCTTCGCAGGCCGAAGCCGCGACCGCGCCCGAAGCGGCGTCCGAATATGTTCCGGCGGTTTCAGTGCGCAAGTCGCTCGCGTCGAAGGATTTCATCATCTCGATGATCGACGGTAAGCCGTATAAGACGCTGCGCCGTCATCTCGCCGGCCAGGGTCTTACCCCGGCCGAGTATCGCCAGCGTTATGGCCTGAAGCCGGATTATCCGATGGTTGCCGAAAACTATTCGGAAGCGCGCCGCGCGATGGCCAAGAAGATTGGCCTGGGCCGCAAGCCGGGCATGAAGCGCAAGACCGCCGAAGGCAACGGGCCAGCCGGCCGCGCGTGGCCGCCGCAAGGCCGCTAGCAAGGAATAAAGATCGATCGTCGCGCCGGCGCCGCGACGGATTGCGGGTGGCACGTCGCCGACCGTATTCGGGCAAATGCATGGTTCATGCAGGCACATTCAATGCCGGTCCGCTCGCGCCCACGGCAAGTGAATCTCCCAGCTGCTGCAAAAAATGGGGCCACAGCCGATGCTGCGGCCCCAAGAAAATTGAGCCGATCTTATCAGGCGGCTTCGGCGGCAGCGCCATCCGGATTGCGATCGCCAACCTGGCCCTCGTCGTCGTTTGCCGCGCCGATATCTGCCGTCCCGTCGCCGGCCGCCTGATCGGACAGGACCGTCGGCGAGACAAAGCGCATAACATCAGGGACCCAGGTCAACGCCCTTTCCCGGATTTCAGCCTCGACAGGTACGGTACCGGCAAAGATCCGCTCCGCCGAGATCGCGAGTTCCTGCTTCTTCACGCCACCATAGCGACCCGACAGCTCGCTCCCGCCAACCTCAGCGAGATGACCGAGGATCGCCGCCTTGCTGCTCAGTCGGCCGAAGTAATTCCGCGCAGTCGGCCGCCACCAGACCGCGACATCGATGCCGAGCTTGAGGCCGAGATGATCGAGGAATTCGCTGCCGGTCTTGCCGGGCTGGATCGCCATCACGGTGCGCGCAATGCACCAGCCGAACCACGCCGCCCGAGCCTCCTCGCTCAATGCACAAAATGCGTCATAGCGCTCGCCGATCCCGGGGATTTCAGTCCAACTTCGATCGAGCGCTTCGCCGCGCTTGGCCCATTCTTCGGCCGCGAGCGTCTCGCTTTCAAAGCCCGCGACCGGCGAACAGGCAGTTTCTGCCCGGAGCTCGGTCGCAAGGTCATGACAGCCGTAGCCGCGGGTTGCTTTATCAGCCATCCAGAAGGTGGCGAGATCGCGCGCGAATTGCGGGTCGCCGGCAATGTGGACCCGCAGCATCTCGCTTTTCATCTCCGCGAGTTCGCTCGATAGCTGCTGGCTGTAGATGGGCTTGCCGCTGGGGCGATTATCGCCGGCCCGCGCATCATCACCGTCACAATCTTCGCCTTGATCACCTTCATCCCCATCATCCGGATCTTCGTCATCCCCTGATGCCAGGTAGAGTTGTTCATGGAGGCGTGGGGTGCCATCGGGGCCAATCACCAGATAGGCGACGGCGCCGGCCTTCTGCTCATCGGAAAGAATCGGCATGCGGTTCTGGATTGCATCATATTCGGCCTCGAGCTGCTCCGCGCGACGCTCGGCTTCGGCCACTGTGTTGACATCGCAGGCGTCGGAAGCACTTTCGATCTCCTCGAGTTCGGCTTCGATGATCGCGAGGCGAGCTTCCTGTTCCTCGGTGAGCGCCGGCTGGTCACCGATGATCGGGCGCAATTCCCAGGTGTCGTTATAGCCGACATAGGATTTAGGCAGTACGCGGACCTCGGCAAAACCTTCGCGCTCGCGCAATGCTTCCGCGGCGGCGGCGAGCTTTTCGGCGGCAAGCCGGTCGAGAAGGCCGCCATCGATCCAGCGCTCGGTGGCAGCATCGGTGAACAGGTCGCCGTGAAACCGGCCACCTGCCGCCTCATATGCATCACGCCCGACAAGCTGCGCCTTGGGATCGCTACCGACATAGGTGCCTTCGGCAAGCTGCTGGCGGATATAGTCGGCATTGGCATGATAATAGCCGCCCTTCAGCATCTCGAAGACCTCGGCCTGTCGTTCGCGATCGCTGCTGCTGGCATAAGCGGATGCAACGTGGAGCGCGATCTCGCCATTGCGCAGCGCCTCGAATACCGGATCGGCGAGATCCGCGAGCGCGAGCCGGCCGCGCACAAAACGTTCGGTGAGCCCGAAGCGGATCGCGACCTCTTCCGGCGTCTTGCCCTCGGCCTCGATGATGTCCTCGAACGCGCGGCAGGTATCGGCCGGGTTCATCGCCAGCGTGAAGAAATTCTCCTCGAGGCTGGTCTCGACCACGTCCTTGGGATTGTCGAGGACAAGTACGGGGAGCTCATACCCTGCATCAAAGACACCCTTCGCGATCAGGCGATGGACGGCGTCGAGACGCCGACCGCCGGCGATGATGCGATAGTGACCCTTCTTGCGGGGCACCTGCACGCCGATGAGGTTCTGACGGACGCCTTTAGCGGCGATATTCGCCTCGAGCTGCGCATCGGCAAACGGGTCACTCTGCTTGCGTACATTGCTCGGCGATTTTGAGAGGTTCGCCGCGGGGATGAGGATGGGAAGATGTTTCATGGTGACAGTCTCCTGGCGGCGGCACCTGACCATCAGGCCCTTACCGCCACCAATCCCCCACCCCCTCCCCTCCAGCCCTCAGAACATCGTTCCAGTCGCGATCGCCGTCCGGCGGCCATAGCGCCGCAGCGAGGGCGATCTCACTACCGTGCCATTGTCCGGGAAGGCATCAGCCGGGAAATGACCGAGAGAATGATGTCCTGCTGTATGCGCTGGAGCCAAGGGTCGCGGGCGATGCAGACCGCCATCTGGCTTCTTACGTAGTATTCAACCGCCTCGCAGTTGGCATCAACCTCGCCGTCATGAGTCATCCATTGTCCATATTTGGACATCATTGTTGACATTTTAGGCAAATTCGTCCATATTCGGACGATGCTATTTTCTCCACATGAGTTGGCACAGCGCCTCGGCAATCGCATTCGCGCGCGTCGCTTGCAGCTTGGCTTGACACAGGTCGAAGCTGCCACACGCTCGGGCGTCGCTTACCGTACATGGCGCCGGATGGAAGGCGACGGCAAGGCATCGATCGACGACCTGATGAAAGCAGCGCTGGTCTTGCGCTGCGAACGGGAAGTCGAGACGTTGTTTCCCGATCTGCCGGCGCAGAATATGGATGAGTTGCTGCGCCGACAGCGGAATGCCGCTGCACACGGATCGCGCGATCCGACCCATATTCTGCGATGAAGCTCGCTCCGGGCGAAGCATTGACGGTCCTGATGGCAGCTGACCCTGCCATGCCGGAGCTGGCTGCGCGCGTCGTCATGAGTCGCGGGCACGCGCAACTCGAATGGTCGTCGAATACCATCGCTGCGGGAAAGTGGATCTCGCCACTCTATTACCCGCCCGAACCCGGACTGCACGCTGCTCGTAGCCGGGACTTCGAAGGACTGCATGGATTTCTCGCCGACAGCCTCCCCGAAGGCTGGGGCGCCTTGTTGACGCGAAGGCGGCTTGCAGGCCTCAATATCGACTGGGCCTCTCTTGATGCGGTCGACCGGCTTGCGCTCGTTGGACGCCGCGGCCGCGGGGCGTTGCAGTTCGAGCCCGCGACAACGCCGCCTGATGATGTCGAGACGGTCGACCTCGATACGCTCGCGGAACAGTCGCGCCTGATATTACTCGGCGAGGAAAGCGGACTTGCAACGACGCTGGCCGGCCTTGCCGGCGCGTCCGGCGGCGCGCGTCCCAAGATCCATGTGGGTTTCGACCCGGCTGGCGGCGTATGTGTTGCAGACGATGAGATGGCGCCGGGCTACGAGCCGTGGATCGTCAAATTTCGCGCCTCTGCGGATCCGGTCGATATCGGCCCGATCGAGCAGGCTTATGCGGTCATGGCGCGTAGTGCCGGCGTCGAGATGAGTGATACTCGATTGCTTGCGGCTGCCCGAGGCCCCGGTTACTTCGCCACACGCCGGTTCGACCGGCCGGGGGACGGTCGGCGTATCCATATGGCGTCTCTGTCCGGTGCTATTGAAGCGCCGCACTACCCGCCGGGTGCTGTGGACTACGACATGTTTTTGCGGGCAACACGCGCGATCACGCGGCACGAGGCCGATGTCGAACAGGCGTTCCGACGAATGGTGTTCAATGTGCTTGCCGGCAATCGCGATGATCACACCCGTCAGCATGCTTTTCTGATGAGCGGTGCAGGGGATTGGCGCCTCGCACCTGCTTATGACCTTACATATTCCGCCGGACCCGGCGGCGAGCATTGCATGGCAATTCTCGAAGAAGGTCGAAATCCGACACGCCGGCACGTCGACCGGCTTGGCAAAGCCCATGGACTTGCCGAGCGGCGCATCGATGAAATTGTAGACCGGGTTCGCGATGCCGTTGGTCAATGGCCTCAACGCGCCGATGAGGCGGAGGTCAGCTCTGCATCGCTCAAGGACATCGAGCAGCGATTACACGACATCGACCGCAGTTTTGCCGGTTGAAAGGTCAACTCCGGCGCCTCGTAAACCGGATAATGCGAAGTTGATGTTCACGAACCGGTCGGTATTGGATCTACTTAACTATGGGGTCGTGCGTTGGGTCAACCGAGACGGAAAATCGGCGATTTGCGAGCCGAGTTCCCCAGTTGACTCCAGATCAGCATCGCCACCGGTCCACCACTCGCTTTCCTCGCGACCTCAGGACATCATTCCAGTCGCAATGGCCGTCCGGCGGCCACACAGTTTCGATTGGGAGGCCCACGCAAGCGTAAGCGTGGAGCGCTGCAGCAACGGCGATCTCGCCCGCAGCGTCGTTGTCCGGAAAAAGCGTCAACCGGGAGATGCCCGAGGGAAGGACAATCTGGTGGAAGCGCTCGGTGCCGAGTGTCGCCCAGACAGGCATGCGAAACAGGATCATCGCCGACATTGCGGTTTCGACCCCCTCGGCGAGGCCAAGACAATCGGTCGCCGGCCCGAGCATCACGGCTCCATGCCGAGGACGACCCAGCATGAGCCGGGCATTGTCGAGATCGCGCGCGCGCCGCGGCTCGTTCCAATCGAAGAACGTGCGCTGGACCGCTACGAAGCGCCCGGCTTCATGCAGGGCCGCGATCATCGCCGGGCGGAAAGTCACATCCTCGCCACCACCATGCGGCGTGCGTGGATGAAAGCGAAGCGCGGGCGAGAGCATGGCGATCGAACGGCGGCGCAGGTAGATTTCACCTGGCGTTCCCGCCAGCGGACGTGCCTGATCCCAGAGATTGAGCGCGCGCTGCCGCGACCAGAACTCGCCTTTGCCTGCTCGCGCGGGCGAGCCATCGATCGCCAGGGACTGCACCGCACGAGCATCGACCCGTCGGATCGCCCGGATGACGTCGCGCGCGTCGCAACCGGCGAAGCATTTGAACAGCAGGGCATGATCGCCGACGCGGATCGACAGGCTCGGATTGCGATCGCCATGAGCGGGGCAACGGACCATCGCCCCGCCCGCCTTCCAGGTACCGCCAAGCCGCGTGGCGAGGTCCGCGCCGAGCTGTTCGAGATCGATGCTGCCCTTGGTTGAACTTGGTCCATTCATGGCGGCCTCCACACATTCGGGGGCGCAGCGAGGCAACCAGACCATGCCTCGATCAGCGCTTCGGATCTATTGAGAAGCCATGATCGGGGGTGAGCGTCGTGCGTGCAGCGCCGACATTTGCCACATCACGGCCTCGCCAACCTCCCTCCCCCTTCCCTGAAATTTCGATCTCGCGGCCTTTCAGCGCAGCGATCTCAATCTGCTTTTTGCCGCCATGCGTTACGCGCCCGCCTTACGGCACAGCGTTCGCGGATGACATTTGCGAGAAAGCGCAATAGCTTTCGGGCCATAGAAGCCCGGAGGAGCATGGCACAGGAACTGATCTTCTGGCCGGTGATCGTGATGGCGCTGCTCACCTTCATCCCACTCGGGATGGTGCCGATCAAACGAATCCGGTCCGCGTCGCGCGGCGACACCACGCCTGACGATTACGCATTCGGGGAGTCGGCACGGGTACCGGCGGAGGTCGCGCTTCCCAATCGCAATTATATGAACACCCTCGAAGTGCCGTTGCTGTTTTACGTTCTCTCGCTTGCGCTCTACGCGACCTCGAGGGTGGATATCGTTTTCCTGTTACTGGCCTGGGCCTATGTAGGCTTGCGCAGCGTCCACAGCCTCATCCATCTGACCTACAACAGGGTGACGCACCGAGTGGTGCCGTTCGCTGCGAGCAACTTCGTGCTGATCTGCATGTGGCTGTTTTTCGCGGTCAGCCTTTTCAGATCCGGTTCGCATTGAGGGCCTGCTGCTTCAGCTCTGCAATCTGCAACGAAGCGCCTCGACGAACTTAGTCATGCGCGCCGTTCCCCGCTCAGGGGGACAGGCCCTGGCGTAGACGATGGTCGTGAGGCCGGCGGCTTAGTGAGAAGGCTCGAGCAGCGCGGCCAGCTTGGGATGCGGTGTGTCCTTCAGCGGATTGATGACCGTCAGCCCGCGCGTGACAAAGCCATCCTGCATGTCCTCGGAGAGTAATAATGCGCAGCCAGCCTCGGCCGCTGCGGTCACGATCAATGCGTCCCAGAATTGCAGCTTGTGAACGACCACCAGATCGGCAGCGGCCAGGGCGGTCCGGGATTCCGAAGCGGAACTGCCGAAAGCCTGCGCAAACTCCAGCAGGACCGCGCGCGCCTCCTCGGCGCTGGCGCCGCTTTTACGCAGCACGACGAAAAGTTCGCCGAGCGTCTGGGTTGGCGCAACCAAGCTCACCTCATCGCTGAGGCGTGCGATCAGGTTGCGGACCTGCTCGATCTTGGCGTCGCCGCGCGCGTCACGGGCGACGCCGGCGAGGTAAGCCAGAATGTTAGTATCAAGCGCAACGCGCGTCATCTGTCAGGGCCGCTTACTCGTAGAGATCGTCGCGCGACCAGTTGCCGGCATGACGGACAGGCAGACTGCCCACGAATTCGAGCAAATGCCTGATCGAGCGCTGCTCGCCGCCGCGGTCCACCGGCAGAACCCGCGCCACCGCGCGTCCGCGCGATATGACGGTAAAGCTCTCGCCCTCGGCAACCTCACGAAGAAGTTCCGAAAAGCGCTGATTGGCATCGCTGGCGCTGATCGCTCGTTCCATGGAAGCCAATCTAGTGGACAACACTAGATTTTGCAAGGTTGGGTCGGGGTTAATCACAATCCGATCGATTTGCCGCGCCTGGAGCCCATCCCTTTGAGCCCAAGCCCGCGCCTGACCTCGATCATGACCTGTTTGTCATAACGGGCAGAGTGAGCGATCGGCGAATGCCACAGGACATTGGCTTCCATGGTGCCGATCGTCAGCGGCCACGACGGTCACGACCTCGCGCCAGCATGTTGAGGATCAGTTTCTCGCTCGCCGTGTCGGTCACCAGGGTCGCACGCGCGGTGGCCGACCAAAACCCGTCCATTCCAGCCTGCCCAGGCGGTTAGGCCGCCTGCGTATGGAGTCGATAAGCTTTGACGAGTGCCTCGACCACTTCGAAGCGAGGATCTTCCGCATCAAGCTGCGGCTTGAATTTGAGGATCTCCTGCCACGGCATCCGGAGGAGTTCCTGCTGCAGTGGGGCGATCTGGCGCGGGGACAATTCGAACGATCCAGGACGAAGGTTACCAGTGCGCCAAGTCCCTGGCGCATAGTTGTTGCGCTGCCATGCCATTTTCCTGGCCGTGCGCCGAACCACCGGCACCTGCTGAGTACCTGCTTTTGCGCGGCAGGCCAGCCTTCTGGCGTGCGCCAAATCGGGATCCCGCTTGGGCGCGTGTGGGTGTCCTGCGCGATGTTCCGGCGTTGAGTACTGTACTGTCGTTGAAATGAATCGCAGCCTGGGAAAATCTAAGTCGGAGGCCTGGCCTGTCTGGCAGGAATCGAAACTGCGGCCTTCGGTTTCGGAGAGCTATGCTCTCGGCGAGCAAATCGTGGCTGCTTTCATAGTGCGGCCACTCCAAACCTGACGTTCCGTTACCGACCAACTCGAGCCGTTTCAAGACCCGCGCCAGAACGGCTGCTCTTGCCAAAACCCGTCGTTCCCGCTTCATCGAGCCGATCGACAGCAGAGCGCCTCTAATCGATCGTTCCGATCGGGCCTGAGCCGATCTCGAAACATGGGGTAATCGCGGTGCGATTCGCCCTCAGTTGAAGTTCCGACGTACAAGCTGGCGAGGTGGTTGCTCCCCGATAAGATGGAGATACGGGCTCACGATTGACATCGGGCCCAAGCATCGAATGGAGAGCAACCATGGAGCAATATATCGGGCTTGATGTTTCGTTGAAAGAGACGGCGGTCTCGATCCGCGAGGGGGGCAAGCGAACCTGGCGCGGGAAATGCCTCTCTGATCCCCGGCTTCTGGCGGACGTTATCAGGAAGCGTGCGCCGCACGCTGTGCGCGTCGTGTTCGAGACCGGTCCGCTATCGACCTGGTTCCATCACGCATTGGTCGCCGAAGGGATCCCCGCCGTTTGCATCGAAGCGCGCCATGCGCAGAAGATATTGAATGAGACGCTCAACAAGACTGACGCCAACGATGCCGACGGCCTGGCCCAGCTGGCTGAAGCCGGATTTTATAAGGCGGTGCGGGTCAAGTCGTTCGACGCCATGCTGGCTCGTACGCTGGTCGGCGCGCGCAACCAGCTCCTGGATATCTCGACCAAGCTGAGCAACCAGATCCGCGGCTTGATGAAAACGTTCGGTCTTGTTGTCCCTTCGGGCAAAGGCGCTGTGTTTAGTGGCAACGTCCGGGAGCTTTTGGACGGTCGGAATAGCCTGGCACCGATCATATTGCCTTTGCTCGAGGCGTGGCGCGACCTCCGCAAGCATATTGTCGATCTTGACCGTCAACTTCTCACAGTCGTGGTCTGCCTTGGAAAAACTGGTCCAATTCTGAAGATAGCCCTGTGAGGCATAGGAATTGGAGAAAGCTATGGGACGTCAGAGATTTACGCCTGAGCAGATCATCGCGAAGCTACGCGAGGTGGACGTGCTCGTCGGACGAGGCTCGACAGCAGTCGAGGCGTGTCGGCAGATCGGCATCTCGGAACAGACGCTGTATCGATGGCGCAAGGAATATGGCGGCCTGAAGGTCGACCAGGCTCGGCGGATGAAAGATCTGGAGCGCGAGAATGCGCGGCTGAAAAAGCTGGTGGCCGACCTCGCGTTGGACAAGGCGATCCTGCAAGAGGCATCGAAACTGACTTTTTAAGCCCCTCCCGTCGCCGTGAGGCGATCGGGCAGGTTCGTCGCGCGCTGCCGGTATCGGAGCGGCGGACCTGCCTGGTGCTTGGTCAGCACCGTTCGACGCAGCGTCACCGCCCGCGGGATGATGCCGACGAGCAGCGGCTGACGGCCGACATCGTCGCGCTGGCGAAGGATTATGGCCGCTACCGCTATCGCCGCATCCACGCTTTACTGGGTCATGCTGGTTGGCAGGTCAGCCTGTCGGTGGTCGAGCGCATCTGGCGGCGGGAGGGTCTCAAAGTGCCGAAGAGGCAGCCAAAACGGCGCCGGCTTTGGCTGGGCGACGGGTCGTGTATCCGGCTGCGCCCGCTGTATAGCGGGCATGTCTGGTCCTACGATTTCGTCGAGGATCAGACCCATAACGGCCGTAAATTCCGAATGCTCAACATCATCGACGAGTTCAGCCGCGAGTGCCTGGCGATGGTGCCGCTGCGGCGGTTCCGTTCGAACGACGTGATCGACGTGCTGGCCAATCTGTTCATCGAGCATGGGTCGCCCGAGCATATTCGGTCCGACAATGGCCCCGAATTCGTCGCCAATGCCGTGCGCGAATGGCTGGGCCGGCTGGGCGTTACCACCCTGTATATTGAACCCGGCAGCCCGTGGGAGAACGGCTACATCGAAAGCTTCAATGCCCGCCTGCGCGACGAACTGCTCAACGGCGAAATATTCTATAGCCTTGAGGAGGTACGGATCGTCACCGGTTGGTGGCGTGAGCATTATAACCGGGCGCGCCCGCACAGCAGCCTGGGCTATCGCCCACCGGCACCGGAAACGATCACGATGCCAGCCTGGCCGCTCGGCTCCGCTGCGCTCCGCCTCCCGCCCAGGCTGGCATCGCAGGCGCGTATCAACTAACTATGCCAACGGACCAGTCATCGCTGGCAGTCCAGAGAACGATCGCGATACGGCCTGACGGCCGGCGACATGTCGGTCCTCTATCATGGCTGTCGCACCGCCGGCGCGAACATGATTACCGCCGAGGGCTCACAAAACGATCGCTTGTGGCGTGAACTGGTACGCGTCGGATGGCTGACTGCCGGTAGTGTCCCCGACTTCATGGCGGGAACGGCCGCCTATGCGATGACCGAGCTGGGCCGGATCGAATTGCTCGAGATCTTCGCGCACTAGCGCTGCTTCAATGGTCATCGTTGCGGCAATCACCGAAACGCGCCGACCGGCAGTTCGGCATGGTCGGCGTGCGCTGGTCGCGCTAATCGGTAACCGACAGGGAGATTCCGATGCGCGACCCGGATTGGTATGCGGATTGGCGGCATGACGCCGTCCATCTGCTGCAGGAGCAGAATGCGCGCATCAAAGAGCAATTCGAGATCGATCGCTGGCCGCGCTACGATTACGACCTGGCGACGCGCCGCCTATGGTTCTCGGATGGTGGCGCAGCGAAGGTGATCGCCGACATCCAGGTGATCGGATCGACGAGCGAAAACGCCGGAAACTGGCTGTGGGCCTGGGCCAATTCGCATTGGCCGGAGGACTGTGTCGAAGATGCCGAGCGCGCGTGTTCGTTCGGCGAGAAGCACGGCATCGGCGAACTGACCAGCGGTTATGTCGAGAACAGCAATCTCAACGGCCTTGGCTGGGAGCTGGCCGCGGTCACCGCGCGGATTTGTGGCGCGGCCGGCGCCTATCGCCCGCCGCGCGACGAGGGGGGCTATTCCTGCGCTATCGCGACCTGCGCTGGGTCAGCCGACCAACGGTGCAATTCGATTGATCCCCTACCAACGCGCCAGGGTCGCGCCACGGCCAACGTCGAATGTCGCGAGCGTCCGCCGCGGCAAAACACCGCGAATTGGTGGTCACGCGCGCCAAAGCGAGGAACTCTGTAAGGATTTGCCCTAGCCCGGAAATACCTGGCCCCTACAACCATCTCAATTGGCGTCCGGTAGGCACAAGCGAGGCGCCAATGGCCAGCAGAGGTATTGCTTGCCGCTTGGATTAGGACCTGGTCATGCAGCAGCTTGCTGAACGCGAATATCTGATAGCGCGACAGCGCAAATCGGCCGAAATGGCGCTGAGGACCGCTGATCCGCGCGTCGCACGCATTCATCGCCAGTTTGCCAACCTCTATGCCGCCAGAATTGCGGCGACCGGCACGATCGTCAGATCCAGGACACATCTGCGGCTTGTCGTCGCGAATTGAACCAGCGCGGCTCGCACCCTTGATGGTGCGGCGCGGCAAACTACCTCATGGCACATGAAAAAGATCGGCTTTCTCTCGTTCGGGCATTGGTCGTCCTCGCCCGGCTCGCAAACCCGCTCGGCCTCGGATGTTCTGCTGCAGTCGATCGATCTCGCGGTCGCGGCGGAGGAGCTGGGCGCGGACGGCGCCTATTTCCGGGTCCATCATTTCGCACGGCAGCTCGGCTCGCCCTTCCCGCTGCTCGCCGCCGTCGGCGCGAAGACCCGCCGGATCGAGATTGGCACCGGGGTGATCGATATGCGGTATGAAAATCCCTTCTACATGGCCGAGGATGCCGGCGCCGCCGATCTGATCTCCGGCGGCCGGCTGCAGCTCGGCATCAGCCGCGGATCGCCCGAGCAGGTGATCGATGGCTGGCGCTATTTCGGCTTCGCGCCGGGCGAGGGCGAAAGCGATGCCGATATGGGCCGCCGCCACGCGCAGGTCTTTCTCGCCTTGCTGAAGGGTGAGGGTTTCGCCGAGCCCAACCCGAACCCGATGTTTCCCAACCCGCCCGGCCTCTTACGGCTCGAACCGCATTCGGAAGGCCTGCGCGAGCGCATCTGGTGGGGGTCGGGGTCCGACGAAACCGCGATCTGGGCCGGACGGCTCGGCATGAACCTGCAAGGCTCGACCCTCAAGGCGGATGAGAGCGGGGAGCCGTTCCACATTCAGCAGGCGAAGCAGATCAGACTCTATCGCGAGGCATGGAAGGAGGCCGGCCACAGCCGCGAACCGCGCGTCTCGGTTTCCCGGTCGATCTTCGCACTCACCGACGAGCGCGATCATGCCTATTTCGGGCGCGGCGACAGCAGCGACCAGATCGGCCTCATTCACAATATGCGCGCGATTTTCGGCCGCTCCTATGCCGACGAACCCGACCGCCTGATCGAGCAGTTGCGCGAGGACGAGGCGATCGCCGAAGCCGATACGCTGCTCTTGACCGTGCCGAACCAGCTCGGGGTCGATTACAATGCCCATGTGATCGAGGCGATCCTGACGCATGTCGCGCCTGCCCTCCGCTGGCGGTGAGCACGGCTCCGCCCGCAACAATCACCGGGACAGCGGCTGGCTCGAACGATAAGTGAGGGCACCGGGTGTAGTTTCGCCTCGAAAGGGACTCTCACGACATGAACAACAACGACCTCGCCGAGACGCTTGCCGCTGAGACCGGCACGACCAAGGCCGATGCGCGCAAGGCAGTCGACGCGGTTTTCGCTGCCGTCGCCGGCGCGGCGGCAAAGGGCGATGAGGTTTCGATCAACGGCTTCGGCTAGTTCAAGGTCAAGGACACGCCGGCCCGCGACGGCCGTAACCCGTCGACCGGCGCGGCGATCAAGATCGCGGCTTCGCGCAAGCTCTCTTTCTCCGCCGCAAAGGCCGTGAAAGACAAACTAAACGGGTAACCGGCGCGGGGGAGCGGAAGCAATTGCGGCCACCTCTTCCCCGCTTCACCTGTCCACGCACGCGCGCTCTAACAACGCAGCGTCGCCATGCGCGAAACGCCGCAGGCTTCCTTCTACCGGCTTGGATTGCGGGCGGGCATGTGATGAAGCTCGCGCGCCACGCTCTCGGCATTGCCGACTGCATGGTAGAAATCGGCTCGCCAGCGATTCAAATCCGGGATGCGCTTCATGTTGAGGAGGCGCCGCATTTCCCGCGCGTCGCTCGACGCGTGCGTACTTATTGCCTCCGCCTCGAGCCTGACCAAGACATTGTTCAAATGGCCCCCAGCGGAGAGCGTCGATCTCATTTCCTGGCAAATTTCGGCGATCCGCTCGCCGCATGTCTGCCGGCGACTCTCGGGCAAAGACCGATTGCTACGAAGCGCGTGATCGCCGCTCACCGCATCGAGGCCGGCAACGAGCTTCGCGGTTAGCCGTTGCCAGATTCCATTCTCCGTTGGGCAGAGACACCATCAAGCGATGCGCCGATCATGAAGGCGCCCTGCTCGAAATGGTGCGCGACCTCGGCCGGCAGCATCTCCATGTTCTGGATCGCCGCCACGACCATCGCGTGGATCAACTCGAAATCACCGGGCCGCCCATCCTGATCGGCCAATCCCTCGAGCACACGCAGATTCTGTTCGGTCGGACTATCAAGTCGAGGAAAGTCGCGCCGGACGCGCGCGATTGCCATGACGGATCGCGCGGGTCGTCACAATATTGGTTGCGATCGGACTGGCGCCCGATCTCGACCAGGTAGATATGCTGCCATCAATTGGCGCAGCGCGGCGAAGGGGGAGCCGAATGTGATCGGTATCGAAAAGCTCATGGCGGACCTGGCAAAGCGCCGGCCAGTTTTTCATTCGGAAGCCGATTTTCAACACGAGATCGCGATGGAATTGCGGTCGGCGAAGCCCGATCATGGCGTCCGCCTCGAATTCCCGTTCCGCATCGAAGACGACAATCGCCGAACATCGCTCGACGTGCTGGTCCGCGCGCCCGACGGCCTTTTCGGGCTTGAGCTCAAATATATGTCTCGGGCCGCCGATATCACGGTGGACGAGGAACAGTTCGTGCTTCGCGAGCAAAGCGCGCGTGACGTCCGCCGCTATGATATCTGCAAGGATGTCAGCCGGATCGAGAAATTCAGCGCGCGTTACCAGGCATCGGGCGGGGTTCTCGTTCTCACGAACGACGAAGGGTATTGGTCAGATCGCAGACGAGCAGGAACCTTCGATGCGGCGTTCGACCTTGGCGAAGCCCGCATTCTCGGCGGGACGCTCGACTGGGCGCCGGGAACAAGTGACGGCACGAAGAAAGATCGCACAAATCCGCTGACGATCACTGGCCGCTATCAGCTCGGATGGCGCGACTATGCCAATCTCAGCGGTCGCGGCGGCCGGTTTCGTTATCTCTATATTCCGGTTTCATCGACCAGCTAAAGGCGAGCTGCCATGGACAGCAGAATGATGGATCTGTTCCCGTATTTTTTCCCGGTCTTCTTTATTGGCATGTGGCTGACCATCACCACAGTGCTGGGTTTCCTGTCCGGTTGGTTCCGCCTTCAGAAGTTGTATCCCTGCGGGAATGAACAGCCGTTGTTGAAGCTGCGCTCGCGGACGGGCTCGATGGGAATGGGCGTCGAGATGAGCGGCATTCTCTCGCTCGGCGCATGTTCCTCAGGGCTGAAGGTTGGCATCTGGAAGATATTCGGACCGTTTCAGCGACCGTTTCTCGTACCGTGGCGGGATATCCAGGCGACACCGGCCCGGGCCCTGTTCGTCCCCGCTGTCGAGCTGAGTTTCGGTCGCCCGCAAATGGGTCGCCTGAAGATCGACGTCCGCTCCTGGGAACGTCTGCGCGAAGCAGCAGCGAGCACGATAGTCCCACATTTACCGGCCGCGACGCCGCATGTGGCGAGGCGAACGACGGCCAAGGCGATGCTGCTGCAATGGGCCGTGATCTCGCTTGGGGCCGGGTGCTTTTTCTATTTTGCCCCCCGGCTGCAGGGGGTTCAGCCCGGCCTCCCGATTCTAGTCTGTTTCGGCTTCCCCGCCGCTTTTTTTGGCGTGGCGATGCTCATACGGTTCCTGAGAATGGCATGACGGGCTCGCCGCGGCGGCATGCGTGCGAGGTGCAGATGCTCGTTCGCTGCCTGCGCTGCAATATCATCGTCCAATTTGAGCATAAGCACTATTCTGACCCCACTCCGGGCGCCGGCTGAATGAGATGATTTCGTCGCCCAGCCGCCCAAACCGGCGCCCGAAGCGTTCCCGCTGGAATCCGGCGTGCGGCCCGTCGTTCTTGTCACACGCTTGCAGCCATCGGGGCGCAGCCTGATCGGACACCCAAGATCCCGCCAATATGAGCAGGAGACCGATCATGAGTGCGAAGACCCTCTATACCGCGCATGCTCACACCGTCGGCGGCCGCGAAGGCGCCGCGAAAAGCTCCGACGGCCCACTCGACGTCAAACTGTTGAACCGCGCCGGCCGACTCCTGCACGACAACGCTTCCGATTGCCAGGGCTATGGCCTGTAGACCGTTCTTGGGCGTTGCTCTGGAAATTCCGATGCCATTTCACAAAGTACAATGCCCGTCACAGCATGCCAGCCGAAACGGGTGGATCCCTACCGGCCTTAAATTGTGCTTGTTATCCACGCCTATGTTGGATGTCGGCTGCCACCCTTGTGAGGCCAACCGACTCCCTCCTCAGTATAAGCTTTGCCCCGCCGGATCAGCGGCGGGGACCAAGACAGCCGCAAAACCCGGGCACTATGATATAGCTAATCTGGTACGCCGATGGCGGAGCGAGGCGCCGCAAAGTCCGAAGCCGATGATCATCATCGCCCATGAGGCAGGCTCTGGAACGGATGAAACAACCGCGAAAGTAGTGGAAAGATCGCGCATGCCCACGGCCACCATAGTGCCCTGCAACTCGAACCGCCCGATGCGATTTGCGTCAAAGGAAAACCCATATTGCTGACCAAAGGCGACTTTGTCGCCCTCTGCGCCAAGCAGAAGTTGATCGAGCAAGGCGCCGTCGGTATCGAAAACTCGCATGACGCTCACGCCGCGAACGCCCCAGAGCGGCGTCAGAAGCAAGGCGTTTACCGGGTCTTCGAAGGTAAGCGTCAACAGACCGTCGACGAAGTCGGCACCACCGAAAGTCGGGGAACCGCCTGGAACATAGCGCAACGACCCGTAGTAAGAGGCGCCAGTCCACCCCCATTGATGCCGCCCCCCACTGTATGAGGCAGTGATGTTGTTATCGACGCCAAATCGATGGGTGATCGAGCCATCGAGATTGTTGTTGCCGGTACTCAGGGCGGGAATCGCTTGGACAACACCGCCCGGCAACGATGTAATCTTTGCCGCGGAAGCCGGATTTGAAGTAGCAAGCAGTGCAACGGCCGCAACAGTTAGATATCGCATGGCAATGTCCTATGTGGTTAATTCTCTGGTAAAGTATCGGCGAATGGGCCCTTGCTCGCCCAGATCGCGACGAACCCCGTCCTCATTGCGACAGAGACAATGTTACCAGGCAGCGCACCGCGACCTCGCTCCAGCCATTCGTCGCGTATCCGGGGTCTGGCGTCGGGAAGCGCAGGTGACGCCCCTGAGCCGCTCGCCCTTCCTCACCCGCCGTCACTCGCCGGTGAACTGCTTGAGATCGTCGCGGATAAGACCCGCGGCACCCGAGTGAGCGCCGCTTGCTCTCGCCGGCCTGAACCAACGAGCGTATCGCCGGGACAATGTCTCGATAAGATCCGCGCATGCTGTTGGTACGCGCCGCCTCCAGAAACGACATTCTACGGCTGGGATGGATCTTCCTGCGCCGATCTCTTTGCGCGCATGTCACGACACGATGAGAGCGATCGCGGCATCCGAACCTCGCTGAAGGCTGCGGCGCTGGCCGCGCCCACTACCGAGGAGGCCGCCGCTCCACCTACCCCGCCAACAAGCCCGCCGAGCGGCCCGGCGGCACGCAGGAGGCCCATCAGGCCGGCGCGCTTTTTCTTCTTCCGCGCCGAGACGACGGGCAAACTGTCCCCCTGTGGCATCGTCCCACAGTTTTCCTCGATGGATCTCATCGAGATCCCCTGCTGCGCGAACGCAGGAAGAGCCGGAAGAATAATGAGGATCGGGCCGAAGCACGCGACCTGCAAGCGACTGCGGTTCATGATAATACCTTTCTCGCGATATAATGAAGGGCTCGGAAGGAGCGCCGCTTCGACAGGCCCCGGCCCACTGCGCCTCAGAAATGGATCGACAATCCGCCCATGAAGCCGCCGCGCTGCGCGCCGGAGAACTCGCCATTGTAGCTCGCCTGGAAACGCACGCCGCGGGTCAGCCCGAGACCGAGCCCGAGGCCGTAGCGGCCCGTGGTGCGATCCCGCGAGACACCGTCGACCGAGATGACGCTGTCGGCGCCGGTGAAGCGCGCCGTTACCGGAAGCACGCCGTCGTTCAGCATCTGCCGTACGCCGATCTGCCCGAAGGGACGTACCGCGACGCCGCCGATCGTGAAGTCGCCCGACAGCACCAGAGTAGCGTCGCCAAACCAGTTCGCCTTGCTACCCCCGGCAATCGACAGGCCGAAATCACCCGCGCCTTGTTCGGCGGCGATGCGATCGCGGCTGGAGCGAATGTAGGTGACGCCCAGTTTCGGCGCGATCGTCAGATTGCGGAAGCGCGCCTGATAGTCGGCCGAAAGATCGACCACCCAGTTGGACAGGCCGTAGCGCGCCTTTGCCGTAGCGCCGGATGCGGCGAGGGCGCGGCGCGTTTCCACCGTGCCGCGATCATAAGCCAGTAGCCCATGCAAGCCGAAGCCTTCTAGCGGGACATCGACATAAGCGCCGGCCAGCAGGCTGTCGCCCTTCGTCTTCGCGCCAAGATCGCGCAGCGACTGGTCACTGGCGAGGCCACCGATGAACAGCCCGGCCCGGGCGCCATCCTCCAGACCATAGCCGACGCCGCCGAAGAAGCCGTGGCTGTTCACCTTTGCCTGCGATGCGCCGGTATCTGCCCGACCGTGCAGGGTCGCATCTCCGGTGACGAACTGGCCGAAACTGTAGAGGCCTGATCCGCCGATGCCCGTGGCGGCGAACGTCCGCGCGCCGTCCGCGATGAGCAGCCCCTTCTCGACCCCCATTTGCAGCGCCGAGCCATAAGCCTCGGGCGTCAATTGCGCGAACGCGGCCTTGTTCACGACGCCCTCGCCGTCAACCAGCACCGGAAGCGCCGCGGTGAACGCCTGCACGCCATAGCCCGCGCGCAGCACATCGTTGGCGTAGGCGACGCTGGCGCGGACATTGCGCGGGAAAGCGTCACTGTTCAGGAACTCGCTCTGGATCTGCAGCTTGTTGCCGCTCTGGACGACGAAGCCGAAGATATCGGCGGACTTGTTGATCGTCGTGAACCGGCCGCTGATACCGCCTTCCGCGACGATCAGATCCAGCGTGTTGCCGGGCGTTCCCTGCAACGCGCCGGTGATGTCCACCGTCGCTCCTTGCGCGATCGTCATCCTGCCCGAGATGCGGAGCAGATCGCTGGCTGTCGGGGAAACTTCGAGCAACAGGTTCGATCCGGCCGCAAAATTGACGTTGCCGTTGACCGTCATCGTGCCCGGCGAGGCTCCCGGCGAAAGCGTACCGGCCACGTTGATATCCGCATTGACGACGCCGGCCGAGCCGAAGGTCGCGCCATGCGCCACCTGGATCGCGTTCGCCGAGGTGATCGTCGTGCCCGCCTGGCCGATCAGCCGCCCGCCGGTGATCGCGACATTGTTCCAGCTGCTGTCGCCGGTCAGCGAGACCACGCCGCCCGCGACGCCGAACTCCTCGAAACCGGTATAGCCCGTGCCGTCATAGACCGTGGGCGCGGCATAAGTGCCGTTGGTGTTGAAGATCAGCCGGTCGGTGCCGTCCCCGCCGTTCCGCATCCCGGTGATCGCGCCGTTGCCGCCGATCACCAGCGTATCATTACCCGCGCCGAGATCGACATCGCCATCGATCGTGCCGAATACCGACAGCGTATCGCCGCCGGAGCCGCCGGTCACATTGGCGGTGAGGGTAAAGCCCTGCATCACGCTCACCGAGCCGCTATCGACATCAAGACGGACGCCGCCTGTGAAGGTCGCATCGCGGTCGATCCGCAACTCCCCGGAGCCGGAAGCGTCGAGGATTTCGAATCCCGTCTGGTCGAGCGAACTCAGCAGCCGCGTCGTGCGCGCGCCCTGCATCAGCGCCAGCGTATCGATACCGTCTCCGCCGTCGATCCGGCCGGTAACCGTCGCGCCGCTGCCCAATGTGAAGCGATTATCGGCGCCGTCGAATATGATGCCAGCAGTCGAGGTAAGCGCGGCCTGCGCGCCGAGCTCGAAATTACCGCCGTTTATCGCGACGGAATCGAAACTGTAATTGCCGTTGGTGAGCGCAAGCGTGCCCGCACCCTGCGAGATCAGTTCCTCGAACGACACGATCTGCGAGGCTACCACGGTGCGGTTGTCGCTGTTGCCTGACTGGACGCGCAGCACATCGTGCCCGTCGCCGCCGTTGACCGACCCTTCGAACTTCACGCCCGCGGCGATCACCAGTTCGTTGTCGACGTCCCCGATAAAATTCACCAGCTGGCCCGCGCCGAGATCGCCCGCCAAGGTGAGTTTCGCGTCGCCCGAGATATTGGCGATCTCGAAACCATACATTCCGTTGATCGTCGCGTCCCCTGTCAGCGTCAGGTTCAGCGTGTCGATCCCGTCGCCGCCGTCCAGCGCACCTTCCAGCAACCCCGACAATTGCATGTTGAGCGTATCGTCGCCGCCGCCGAGCGACACGCCGCCGGTCAGCGCGCCGTCGATCGTCACGATCTGCGCGCTATCGTCGCCGATGATATTCTTCACCGAGCCGTTCGATCCCGACAGGACGAGGTTCGCCCCCTCCAGCAGTTCGAGATTATTGTAGGTCTGCCCCTGATCGAGTGCGACGTTCAGCGTGCCGGGGCCGTAAGCGCCGAACGAATTGAAGTTCAGTACCGAGCCGGGAATCTCGCCCTCGCCATTGTTGAGCTGGGAGATGAAGGTGTTGTCGCCCGCACCGCCGTCGATCGTGCCGGTGACGATGCTCCCCGCCTGCGCGATATACCGATCGTTACCGTCGCCCAGGTTGATGTCGCCCTCGATCGTGCCGGCGTTGGTGACGATATCGTCGCCGCCGCCAAGGTTCACGTTGCCGGCCAGCACCCCGCCAGCCGCGATGCTCAGCCGGTCGCCCGCCGCGCCGCCCGTTACATCCGACGCCAGCCTCGCGCCGCCCGCGACATTCAGGCTGCCGCCCTCAAGCAGGACATTCTGATAGGTCGCGTCCCGATCCACGTTGAGCGTACCCCCGCCGGATACCGCCAGTTGCTCGAAGCCGGTGATCGCGCCGGCCGTGCTCAGGCTGCGCGTCTGGCCCTGCATCAGGGTGAACGCCAGCGTGTCGGTCCCCGCGCCGCCATCCACCGCGCTGGTGACGGCGCCGGTGCCTTCCAGCGTCAGGCGATTGTCGCCATCGCCGAAGCGCACGCCATTCGCGGACGCCAGCGACGCGCCGTCGCCGATGCTCAGATTGCCCTCGATATCGACCGAATCGAAGCTGTAGCCCTCTCCGTTGAGCGCGAGCGTGCCCTGCCCGCCGGCGACGAGCCGCTCGAAGGAGGTCAACTGGCCCGCCACGATCGTGCGGCTGGCTGCCGCGCCGGTGTTGATCTGGATCGTGTCGACGCCGGCCCCGCCATCGGCCCGCCCGTTGAACGTCGCGCCGGTATCGATGATGAAATTGTTATCCGAACCATCGAAGCTGATCGACTGCCCGGCACCAAGCGTCCCGGCCAGCGTCAGTGGCGAAGTGCCCGTGACGTTGACGATCTCGAAATTGAACAGGTCGTTGATCGTCGATGCGGCCGTCAGGTTCAGGTTCAGCGTGTCGATTCCGTCGCCGCCATCGAGCGCGCCGGTCAGCGTACCGCCAAGGTTGAGCGACAGGGTATCGTCGCCGCCGCCGAGCGACACACCGCCGGTCAGCGCACCGTCGATCGTCACATTCTGCGCGCTGTCGTCGCCGATGACGTTGCCGACCGAACCGTTCGATCCCGACAGGATCAGGTTCGCGCCCTCCAGCAGTTCGAGGTTGTTATAGCTCTGCCCCTTGTCGAGGTTCACCTTCAGCGTGCCGGGGCCGTAAGCGCCGAACGAATTGAAGTTCAGCACCGAGCCGGGGATCTCGCCGTCGCCGTTTTCAAGACGGAAGATGAAGGTGTTGTTGCCCGCGCCGCCATCGATATCGCCGGTGACGACGCTGCCGCCCATCGCGATGTAGCGATCGTCGCCGTCGCCCAGATTGAGGTCTCCCTCGATCCGGCCGGAATTGATGACGACGTCGTTGCCGGCCCCCATGTTCACTTTGCCGCCGATCGTGCCGCTGTTGTTCAGCGTGTCATCTCCGGCCCCCATGTCGATACCACCGCCGATCGTGCCGGCGTTGTTGATCGTCTCGCTATCTTCCGAGCCTTGGAAGGTCGTGCCGCCGGTCGAGGACACGGTGTCGCCGGCATCGACGTTCAGCGTGAGGCCGCGGACGAGAAGCGATGCGACGTCGATATTGCCGAAGATCGACACCTTTCCTGTGCCCGAGGTGCCCGCCAGCAGCGTCAACGCCTCGAAGCCGGAAAACTGGCTGGCGTTGATCTTCTTCGCGATATCGCCGGTCAGGTCGACCGCGATCACGTCGAAGCCGCTCTCGCCGTAGGCCATGCCGGTCAGCGAGCTGCCACCGCCGAACATATAGGTGTCGTCGCCGTCGCCGAGCCGCAGATCACCCTCAAGCCGGCCATAGTTGCGAAATTCGTCGTCGAAATCGCCGAGATCGACATTGCCCTGGATCAGGCCGCGATTGTTGATCCTGTCGGTCGTGCCGAAAGTGTGGATCGCGCCGGCGAGACGGCGGGCGTAAGCGGGAACATTATATTCCGGGCCGAACACCGTCTCGGCCTGCCCGTGCACCGTGCCGTCATTGTCGAACGTGAAGGAAGCGCCTTCCTCCGCATCATCCAGGGCGAAGACCGCGCTGGAGCCGCTCCCCAGCGCCTCGATCGTACCGGTATTTGCAAGCTCGGCTCGCGCGTTGCCGCCATCGATGCCGATTACCACCGCCGCGGCGGTCCGCACCTGCTTGCTGCCAGAATCCGCCCATGCCCCGCCATTGGCGCTGATCGTGCCGCTGTTCGTGATCCTGGCAACGGTCGCGGGCGCGGCGGGAGTGACGAAATCGACGACGCGCAGCGCGACCGCGCCCTTGCCGTCGGCGCGGATCGTCTTGCTGTTGATGACGTCGGCGCGCGCGCCCTCGATCGATACGCCGCTGACACCGCGCCCGCCCGATTCCACCACGCCGTCATTGGTGAAGCGGAAGGAATTATTCCCTCCGCTGACGTCGCGCAGGTTCACCGCGAACTGTTCGGTCGCGTCGAACGACTCGCTCTCTCCGGTGTTGCGGATCGTGCCGGTGTTGACGATATCCGCCAGCGGACCATCACCATTGGTGGCGTCGAACTGCATCCCCAGCGCATCGCCATAATCGGACTCGGTCTCGATCGTGCCGCTATTACGGAAATCGAGCGTGGGCCGCGCCTCGCCAAGTTCGCCGATGTTGAGGAACACCCCGAAGCCGTCGGTGCCGCGGATCAGCCCTTCGTTGAGGAAGCTGGCGATCCCGGTAAGACCATATACGCCCTTAGTGCCGCGTACGTTGCCGCGATTGATGAAACGCATTCCGCGCGCGACATTGGCGATGTCGCGCACATAGACACCGAAGTCCGCCGAATTAATGTTCGCGGTGTTGATGAGCGTGCCGTCGCCGACCGCCATCAGCCCGGCGTCGAGCGTTCCGGCGGCCGCGACGGTGACGATGGTGTCCGCCCCGCTCACCTCGATGCCATGCATCTCGAAGCCGCTGTTGCCGTTGCCGAGAATGTTGTTGGACAATGTGTGCGTCGCGCTGGCGCTAAACGAGCGGCCATAGCCGTCCAGCCCCGCGCCGCCCTCGATCGTGCCGGTGACGCCGTTGGTGGCGCCAGTGTAGAGGAACATGTCCTCCCGATCGCCCAGATCGATATTGCCCGTGATCGTGCCGGAATTGACCACCATGTCGGTGCCCGCGCCGCCCAGATAGGCCACGCGTTCACCCTCGATCAGCCCGCCGGTGATCGTCCCTGCGCGCGTGCCGCCCTTCGAGAAGGTCCACACGGCGTTGCGCAGGACGGACGTGCCACGCAGGCTCTGGATCGCCGCGCCGGTGCTGGCGCGAATGTCGCCGACATTCTCGATATAATTGTCGCCGGCGGCGGCAAGCACGCCCGTGCTGCCGCCGATGATATTGCCAATGCCGCCGGAGACCGCGCCGGTGCCGGATTCGGCCTCCGTCAGATTATTGTAGAGCTTGCCGTTCTCGAGCCTGATAGCGACCCCGCCCGCGGTGGGATTGCCGTTCTGCCCCGCGACGCTGACCCGCGTGGAATTGAACACCCGGCCCGAGCTCTTGATGAGGGTGATGTCGGAAAAGGCGGCGTTGGTCGAATTGACCCAGCCATTGGCGTCAAGGAAGATATCCGCCGCCCCGCCGATGATCCCCGTGCCCTCCAGCAATTGAACCCGCGAATTGCGCGTGATGCGTAGCGATTGCGCATTGCTGACATCGATCAGGCCCGCCAAAGCGCTGTCTCCGCCCACATCGGCATCGACGATCAGCGACAGCTTCCCGTCACCCCCCTGCCCCTGACTCTGCAAGGTCGAACCCGGCTCGACGCGGATCGCCTGCTGCGTCGCATCGGGCTGATCCGAAGCTTGCACCGAAAAGCTCAACACTACCGTGCCGTCGCCCGCCAGCCGCAATGGGCCATAGAGGAGTTGCATCTGGGCATTGTTCGGCAGTTTGGCCGGGTCGCTCGGGATCGGCGAGCGCGAACGATTCTCCAGCGTCAGCACGGTATCGTTGCCGGATGCCTCATAGACGGTACCGCCGTCGAACGGGGTGCCTGTGGCCGAATCCGCGCGGACGAACTGCCGGGTATTCGCGCCCTTCACGTTGGTGAAGGTGACGTCACGCGTCTGGCTGGTGGTGGCGCGCAGCCATATCGTATCGAGGCCCCCGGCGTCGGTCAGCGGGCCGGTGGTCAGGCCGGTCAGGTCCAGCACGCCGGTATCAGCGTTGGCCCGCGAGATATCGACCACGACCCGATCGTTGCCCGTGCCTAGCGCTACCGCGATCGGCGGCTGTCCCTCGTCGAGAATCACGGTCTGATCCTGCGCGTGCGCGGTGGCTGCGATCGCCAGCGGGACGAGTGCGCTCCCGAGCAGCAAGGCGGCCCGTCCACGAGCGATGGTCTTGCGATGGCCGCGAGCGGACGCGGAAGGCATGGCACGGTTCACTGGAACATCCCTTTTTATCTGTTTTCATGTGGTTGCGTGCGCACCTGGTGCGCTTCACCCGTGCGGCTAGGATGAAAGGGGCATCCATTGCCGGCGCTTTGCGACCAGCCCGGACGAACCGGCGACGTAAAAGCCCGGCGTCGCGCGCACGAAGGGCGACCCGCGAACGGACTGCCCCAAATCGTTTTGGCGCTGAGTTACAGCTCGCAGCGGAAGATACGTACCTGCCTGTACGAGGCGACGGCTCGCCTGTGCTTGCCTGGCGAACGGCCACGCCGAGCCGGGTAAATCGTTGATACCGTGATAAGATCTTAAGTTTTCCGGAACCCTGTCGCTGCCAAGCAGATCAAACATGCATCAGGTGAGTTCATCGACTAGTAACCGCCAACCAGAGCGGTCACGGCGCCAGACACGGACATAGTAATGCTTGGTTCCGGTCTGTGAGTTTGACAGGTATCCGTAGCTGGCAGCGAGATCGCCCGCTCGCGAAAACCGCATGCCCGATGTCTGCGCCGCTCGCATATGTATGCGCTTGCCCGATGCTCGCACCGCATCACGCTTTCCCACCATGCCGCGCGCCGGCCGCAGCAGGAAGCCATCGGAGGCCAGCCACCGCGGAATGACCGTTGTGCCGCTTGTCAGGATCGCCGCGTTGAGCGCGGCGTCTGCCGAGGAGGCCGATTGCGGCCTGTCATTCTGGTCGGCATCGACAACACCGTTACGCAGCATCACTGCTTCGCTGGGAAACGGCTTGATCGATGCAGCCTTGGTCCCCGGTAGCCCATGATCCAGGAACCAGCGCCAGCGGCCATCTGCACCCCGTTCCCAGATCGTCAAATAACGACCGCTCAGCGTGGTTTCGCCAATTGTGAAATAATATGGCCCGGTCGTGAAACCGAGATCTCCCGACCACGCGATGGCAGCGATTGCTGGTTGCCATTCGAGACGCTGTCCCGGCACATCGATGTCCTTCGCCAACGCCTCCAGCGCTGGGGTGGGATCGGGCCGGATCAGGATACCGTCGGGTGCGACATGGGTTCGAAACGCCGCCGTGATGCCGATTCGCCTCGCATCAGCGGCAAAGGCCCGCTCCGCGGCAACCAGCCCGAGCGCCTCTTGCGGAACGCGGGCCTCCACCGGCATGGCCAGCGAGTGGATGCCGAGGAACATGAGTATATTGCCCGTGGCGGCGGCCCGCACGCGCGCGCGCTTATACGAAATTTCTTTTCGGTTGATTCCCATGAGAAGATCGGAGCCGAGCGGTTGTTGCTTTCGAAAAGATTTGCGACCGGTCCCGTCGTGCACGCGACAAATGCGGCGCCTGCCGCTAAAGCCGCAGCGCCTTTACCACGAGCGGCTGGTAATTCGGCCCCACCTGAAGATTGGCGCCATCATTCAGCACGAGCCGCAGCACCCCCTTGCCGGGGCGTTCTACGCGAACAACGCTCTCGATGCGCACCATATGCGATCGGTGAACGCGTACCATTAAGCTGGGATCGATGCGGCCTTCGATATCGTTCATCCTGGCGCGCAGGATATAACTCCTGATCGACGTGTAGAGCAGCACGTAGTCACGCGCGGCCTCAATCCGGTCGATCGTCCCCACCGGCACTCGTACCGCGCCCTGCCGGCCGGGGACCCAAATACCGTCGTCATACCGGCCGACAGCCGCGCTCTCCGCCGGCGGCGCAGCGTGCAGGGCCGCCACTGCAACTCGCAATTCGCGCGCCCGACCGTCCGCCTCGAGCAATGCGCGACGACGCCGTACCCGATCGATCGCGATGCGCAAGCGCTCGAAACTGACCGGCTTCAACAAATAGTCCGCAGCCTCGACCTCGAACGCCTCCATCGCGAAATCATTGAACGCGGTGATAAAAACCAGATCGGGACGGTCCTGCCCATCGCCCAGCCGCCGCGCGAGCTCCATACCGTTCAGCCCGGGCATCTGCACGTCGAGCAAGACAAGGTCGGGATTGAGCACCGCGATCTGCTCGCCGGCTTGCTCTCCATCACCGGCGCTACCGACGACCTCGATATCGCTCATACCTGTAAGCGCCACTCTCATCCGCTCAATTGCCAGCGGCTCGTCATCTACCAACAGGACGCGCATCACGCCGCCTCGATCTTCTCAGCGAAACGCAGCGGCAGTGTCAGCACCACGACGAAACCACCGTCGGTTGCGGTTGCAGACAGGTCGCATTGGTCCCCGTAAAACGCCGTCAGACGCTTGCGAACGTTCCGCAGCCCGAGGCCTGTTCCACCGGGCGACGGGGTCCCGAAACTTTGCCTGCCATCGTCTTTGATGCGCAACTGGAGCATCTCGTCAGCACACGTGGCGCGCAGCGAGAGTGTGATCGGGAGTCGCGACGGCAGCACCGCATATTTGATCGAATTCTCGACGATCGGTTGCAGCAGAAAGCTCGGAACACGAGCTTCCAATAAGGTGGCAGGACATTCGAACTCAAATCGCAGCCGCTCACCGAAACGCACCGCTTCGATATCCAGATAGGATTGAGTAGTCGCCAGTTCTTCATCCAGCGTCACTTCTGCCTCCGGATCAGCTTCCAGCGTCAAGCGGAGAAAGTCCGAGAGCTTCATCGTCATTCGATCGGCATCCGCGTTTCGGTTCGTTACGATCAGCGACGATATGGCGTTCAACGTGTTAAACAGGAAATGCGGATTGAGTTGAAAGCGAAGCGCCGCCAGTTCGGCGTTCTGAGCGGCGTTGCGAGCCTCGGCCAGCCGGTGCTCGCTGACCCGCACCGCGCGCGCGCTAAGCATCAGCGCCAATGCGGTCGCATAAAGACCATAGATCAGGGCGAACGGCATCAGGCCGCCGTTGAACAGCCGCACCCAGGGCGCACGTCGAAGTCCGGACGCGGCGCCGAGCCTTTCCACCAGGCTCAAGTGGATTTGCGTGTCGATCGCGCCGTGAAGCAGCGCGATCGCGATCCCACCGCGATTGCGGCGATCGCCTGCCGCTGTGGCAGGCGCCGGGCCAGCACGATGCATCCCGCCAGCACCGCAGACAGCGAGACCCCGATGACAAGGGTTGCGCCTTGCAACAACCGCAAACCGTCCGGCAAACGGCGGCCGGATGCAATATCGTTCGCCCCCCACAATAACAGCGCAACGATCCAAAGCAGAATGGTCAGAGCCATTCCTGTCAAGAATTCGCGCCGCCAGGGCATCGAGGATCGTTCCCGGTTCACGCGCCCGCTGATAACATGACAATGACGTATTCGCCGACCGTCTTCGTCGCGGGGTTATCCTAGTTCGTCGAATAATGCAGCCGATTTTTCCGTCGCGTGATTCTCCGCTTTGGTCGCGTTGCGCTCACCCGGTGCCCCCGATCCGTTATGCGGCCACGCGTTCAGCGTGATTGGCGCGCTAGGGACAAATCTATGACCACAACCATGACACGAAACAAAATCAGTCTGGCGTGCCGCATATCGGTGATCATACTGTTGGGCCTCGACGCCGCGACGATGATGTTCCGGCCAAAGGTGCTTGCTCAAGAATTCGCCGCGACCGGCTTCGCGCTGACGCAGGCACCGGCGCTCGCCGTAATTATCGCGATCGCGATCCTGCTTTACACGCCCCCGCGCACCAGGTTGATCGGCGCAATACTGGTTACGGGATTTCTTGGCGGAGCGATTTGCGCCCACTTCAGATTAGGCGAAATCGGTTCCCCACCACAACTGATCTGCTTGTTGCTTGGTGCATTGGCATGGGGCGGCGTCCCGAGCCTCCAAGGTCTGCACCGTATTGGAGTGGGCCCCGCGGTCATCACCCCTTGATGAAAGAGGTACGATTTGCTTCGGGAGTTGCTATGCTGGCGCACAACCACTTGCCTTTCCTCCACGACGCCGGGTGGTCGAACGCTCATTCGCCTGGGCAACACGCTTTCGCGGCCTCGTCAAAGATTATGAGCGTTACGCTCAAACACTCGCCGGATTTCACGTCATCGCCTTCGCATGCATCATGATGAAACAGGCCGCCGATATCGCCGCCAGTTCATGACAGCCTCCAGGGCCATGATCGATGTTTTCATGCGAGATACTTTTCCGATTCGATGGTGGCCGGACGGCTCAGAAGCGTTTGCTGAAGGAGAGTTCGGCGGCGCGCCTACGAAGACGAGGCCGGAAGCGTAGCCAGACCAGTCAGCATGGAATTTGTCGGTGAGGTTGCGCCCGCGCAGCGTGACTGTGCCGACGGATGCATTCCAGGAGATTGCCGCGTCGAAGGTCGTGAAGGCGTTGACCTTCGTGACGTTCGCCGTCTCGGTGTAGAAATCGCCATTGTGGCGCATGCTGCCGACCACGGTGATCGGCAGTGCTTTGGGCGACCACGTCACGACAATATCGGCGAGACGTTCGGGGACGTTCTGCGGCCGATTGCCCGCACGGTTGACGCCTCCGGCCTCGATCAGCTCCAGATATTCGGCGTCAAGCAGGGTCCCGCTGGCCGCGATGCTGAGTTCCGGCGTGACCGGCAGGTTCAGCGATAGTTCGAACCCACGGGATCGCTGGGCACCGCCCTGGAACACGAGGGCCGGGTTGGTCGGATCGCGAGACAGCATATCATCCTGACGGATATAGAAGGCCGAAGCAGTCAGCTCGACGCCTGTCCCGGTCAGCGAGGTTTTCACTCCGCCTTCGTAGCTATGGCCGGTCGTCATCTTGAACGCCGCATTCGACGCGCTGAGGAACAGGAGCCCGCTGAGCGGCGAGACGGCATAGGTGTATTGCGCGAAAAGCCGGGTGCGAGGGGCGACGCTGTAGACGGTGCCTGCACGCCAGGAGATCGGGTGATACTTCTGGCCATATGTCTGAACCGCGCCGCTCGTCGCGTTGAGGACATGCCGGTCGAGCTTCACATCGTCGTAGCGCAAGCCGCCGACCACCAGCCACTCGTCCGTCCGATTGAGTGCATTCTCGGCAAAGATCGCGAAGGCATCCACCTTGGCGTTGATGTCCTGCCGCATATCGAAATTGGCGGGCGTGTCGGTAGAAAGGTGCCGCGAAGCCGCAGGCGCTGGGACCGGAGACACCGCGACCGAACTGCGCGGCAAAGCGCGCCGGGCCGAAGGGGGCCCCGAGCGCAGCTATGGCAAGTGGCTCGACCTTGCCCGTGATCTCGCTCGCGACCGGCCGCTGCTCACCGCGCCAGGCGCCAGCCTACGGGCTTTGACGACCGGAGCATTGGTCGCCAGCGGTCGAGACAGGGATTGAACATATCTGCGGGTGGGCTTCGGCCGCCTCGCATCCAGGAAACGGGAAACGGCTCGTGGACAAGCGAAAGCGCGACATCGACTATTACACGAAACGTTTGGCGGAAGCGGAGCGCCTTGGCGAGAACGCAATCGGCATCGGCAAGACTGGCCCACGCCGATCTTGCACGCCTCTATCGCGAACGCCTGGCTGATCTCCAGGGAACGGGCGCGGGCGGAAAGGGTTTGTCCGCAAGCAATGAAGGATCCAATGATGACGGACAGCAACGACGCTAAGGTGGGCGCGGAGCCCACGAACCTCCTGCTCGCTTCCAATAAGGTTGATGGCACAAAGGTCGCGACGCGCGACGGTGATGCCCTTGGCTCGGTCTACAGCTTCATGATCAACAAGCGCACGGGTGGCGCGACCTTCGCGGTGCTGAGCCTCGGCGGGTTTCTCGGCATCGGCAAGAGCTATTATCCGCTGCCATTCGAGCTTCTCTCCTATGATCATGTCGCCGATGGCTATATCGTAACCATCGACCGCCGGCAGCTCGAGGGCGGCCCCAGCTGGGCGAACAACGCGCCTGATTTCAACCAGGCCTATGCCGACCGCGTTTCGAGCTATTACGGGGTTAGCTCCGTAGACCTGTCGATCGAGTGAGGAGACGAGGGATGGTGAGCAACGTGCTGGGGATTCTGATCGGCGCCGAGATCGACCGCGATGAGGGCGGTTCCGGCTTGAGCGGGGCGGTCGAGGGCTATCTGATCGAAGGCGCCATCAGAGCGGTCGTCCCGCTTGTCGTGACCTTCACGCTCGGCTGGGGCGTGCGCGTTCTCGCACGCCGGGCGTATAGGGCAGTCACCGGCGAGCGACCTCTCTGATAGACGCGGCGGGCGGATATGCCAGGTCGCGACGGTCCCGTCCCCCGCCATGCGTTTCTGGACCCACGCATCCATTTCCGCGCTCGCTCGAAAGGTGCGCTCATTTCATGCAGCACAAGGTTGAAGCGGCTGCCGCCGCGTCCGAGGGCTTAACCCGCGACACGATCCTCAAGAGCTTCGACCTGTTCGAACTGACTGACGATCCGCGCCTGACCGCGATCACGGATTTTGCGTCATCGCTTTGCGAAGCGCCGATCGCATTGGTCAGTATCGTCGAGAGCAAGCGTCAGTGGTTTCCCGCAAAAACAGGGCTGGAGCCTCGCGAGACCAGCCCGGACGCCTCTTTCTGCGCCCATGTCATGCTCGGCGATACGATCATGGTCGTGCCGGACGCCCGGCTGGATCCGCGCTTCGAGACCAATCCACTGGTTCTCGGCGACCCTAATATCCGTTTTTATGCCGGAGCGCCTTTGCGTACGGAAGACGGCGTGCCGCTCGGTGCGCTCTGCGTGATCGACACGCAGCCGCGCGCAGGCCTCACCGCCGTTGAGCAGCAAGGACTATTGGTCCTCGCCCAGAACATCATGACGCTTCTCACGCTGCGCAGATCGACGGATCGCAGCGGCCGCGAGCGCGACGAACAGGAGTCCCGCTTCCGAATCCTGGCCGACACGATGCCGCAGATGGTCTGGTCGGCCAGGCCGGATGGCTTCCACGATTATTACAATGCGCGTTGGTACGAATTCACCGGCGTTCCCGATGGCTCAACCGACGGGGAAGGCTGGAACGGCATGTTCCATCCCGACGACCAGGAACGTGCCTGGTCGGTCTGGCGCCATTCGCTCAAGACAGGCGAGCCTTACGAGATCGAATATCGCCTGCGCGACGCTAAGGGCCAGTACCGCTGGACGCTGGGTAGAGCGCTCCCGATCCGCGATGATAAGGGAGCGATCACCCGTTGGTTCGGAACTTGCACCGACATCCACGACCAGAAGATGATGCAGGCGCAACGCGAGGCACTCGCGCACGAACTAAGCCACCGTATCAAGAACATCTTTGCCGTCATAGGGGGCTTGATCACTTTCTCGAGCCGCCATCACCCGGACCTGCAACCCCTTGCCATGGACCTGCGCGACCGCATCCTGGCTCTGGGGAAGGCCCATGACTTTGTTCGGCCTCACTCGGACGCTTCGCGTCCCGAGAAGAATCAGAGCAGCCTCCACGGCATGATGGGAGAACTTCTTGCCCCCTATCGCGAACGGATCAGGCTTGAGGGTCAAGACCTATCGATCGACGACCGATCGGCGACGCCGTTGGCGTTACTCTTCCACGAACTTGCCACCAACGCTGCCAAATATGGAGCCTTGTCCGTTGATGACGGCGTGGTAGTGATCAGCACCTGTCCGGATGGCGAGACGGCCCTCCTATCATGGTCCGAGCGGGGTGGGCCAGCGGTGGTACCGCCACAGCAAGAGGGCTTCGGAACCAAATTGATGGAACTGAGCGTCGCCCGCCAGATGGGCGGTCGGATTGATCGGGACTGGGCTGCTGACGGACTGGTTGTCAGCCTGACCATTCCGGTAAGGTCGATGTATCGCGACGAGCCGCCGATCAGAGCCGAATGATGTCTTCGCGCATCGTTGCGTCTTGCTGATTGGCACTGGCTGAAGTCACCACTGCCAAAATGGCCGCCTCGCTGAACGGCTTTCTGATGCATCCAATCGCATTTGCGGCCGGTTTCCCAATTTGTGCCGGGTTGGCGGTTCCATATACAATGCGAACGCCAAACCGCTCGGCAAGGTCTCGCGCGATTTCGGGTCCTGCTCCATCGCGAAGATTAATATCGACAGGCGAAATCCACCTTTGCCCCTGCGAACATTGCCTCGTTCTGATCTGCGGCAATCACCGCGACGCAGTGACCCGCGTCCTCGAGGATGCGTTCCAAATCCATGGCGACGGGGATTTCATCCTCAACAATGAGAACCGATGTCACGAGCAAGGCGATCCTGTAGGACTGCCTCAATGGCCCGCTCACTCACGAGTTCCCGTTTTCGCCTTGATTTATATTAGCGCGGTTTGGCCGTCACCGTGGAAGCCAGCGCGCTGGCTCCAGACGATTCTGCTGCCGAAGGCGATATGACTCCCAGAACAGAACGGTCGATCGAAGGCATCGAAGCCATCAAGCGGATCTCGCCATGCGCGTCTATGACCGGGTGCGCGAGGGGTTCGTGGAGAGGATCGCTATCGGCGACCCTGCGGGCTCTCTATGAACGGACGAAGGCGACCACGGGGCCATTGGGTGACCGGCATTGAGGCGCCCTCCTGACGGTCTGCATCGCCACGAAACCTCATCAGCAAGAGCGGCAAAGCGCCACGCATGATCCGCGGTGGCGCTCCTTACCATGTCCCAATGATGTCTCGCACCAGACGGCTAATAGAAAATCGTGGCTCCCGAGCGGATTGAAGTTGACGTCGCTCTTCGACGATCAAAGCGACAGATCAATCAGCATTCGCGTGCCCAACGCGGCGACGAGTGCTGGGGGCATGACCGCGGCACCGACTTTGAGGAATCGCCAGAACGAGACATCTTCGCCCTCACGCCGGATCACCTGTAACCAAAGGATCGTTGCCAGCGATCCCGTGACTGACAGATTGGGGCCGATATCGACGCCGATCAACAGTCCATCGACGACAAGACGAGCGGGATGAGACTGGGCGATGACAGTGCTCGCGATCAGACCGGTGGGCAGGTTGTTGACGAGATTGGAGGCGACGGCGACGACGCTGCCCGAAACCAGCGCAGCGAATGCCGGAGTGCGTGGGACATTCGCAAGGGCGGCCGCCAGTGCGCCGATGACACCGGTCCGCTCAAGCGCTTCAACCAGAATGAAGAGCCCTCCCACCAATGGAAGAACGCCCCAAGAAATACCTTTCGCCAGCCTGATCGGCGAAGAGCGCGCAAGCAGCGAGACCGCGAGGGCAGTGCAGATACCCGCCAATGCCGTGGGCAGGCCCAAGGGTCGATCGAGCGCCGACATGACCAACAGCAGCCCGGCGGTCATGACGATGCCGCCAAGAGTGGCCCAGCCGCCATGCGACAGCACGGGTCGATCGACATCACACGCACAACTTCCCGACAGACGTTTTCGCTCGACCAGACGGAGCATCCAAAAAGTGACGACAATCGAAGCGAGCGACGGCAGCGCGAACGCGCCGAGCCATGCACCGAGCGACGGCATGTCGCTGCTGTACAAGACGAGATTGGCCGGGTTGGAGATCGGCAACACGAAGCTCGCCGCGTTGGCGACGAGCGCGCAAGCCAGCAGGAGCGGTAAAGGTTCCGTTTCAGCCTTGCGTGCCGCGGCGAACACCGCCGGGGTCAACACCACGGCCGTTGCGTCGTTGGAAAGAAAGGTCGTGATCACCACACCTGCCATATAAATTAGCAGGAACAGTCGGCCGGACGACCCGCGCGCGTGATCGACCGCCGTTGCGGCGACCCAGTCGAACAGGCCGTGAATCCGTGCCGTTTCGCTGAGCAGCATCATGCCGATCAGGAACAGATAGACGTCCATGCCTTTGCCGACGGCGGTTAGCGTTGCGTCGACCGAAATCAGTCCGAGGGCAAGCAGCAGGAGCGCGCCAGCTACTGCCCAGATCCACTCTGGCCAGCGCATTGGGCGACTGATTACGCCTGCGGTGGCCAGGCCACAGATCGCCCAGATCGCAACATTAGCCGCCGTCAAGCCCGTGGCCCCTCGTCGCGCTCACCCGGATCGGGGGTTCCGGCGCATGCGGGCCGCATTATCGCAGCAAAGCCGACCCATAGCGCCACCGAGGCCAGCGCAAAGCTGCCGAGGATGAAGAAGGCCACCCGGTAGCCCAGGATCTGCGCGAGCCATCCGCCGATCGCGGGCGACAAGCTTGCCCCGATGCCCTGGACGGTCATCACGGCGCCCTGGCCGACATTGACCCGGCCCGTTCCATTGAGGAGGCAGGCGACAAGCCCCGGCACCGCAACGCTTTGCAGGCCCGCGCCGACCCCGTCCAATGCCTGTACGGGCCAGACACCCCAATGTTCGATGAACGAGCCGGCAAGATAGCCGCGTAAAGGTAGTGCCAGAAACGAAATCAGCAGAACCAGCCAATAGCCGCCGCGCGCTGCCATCCGCATCGCGATCAGGCTCGCCAGGATCATCACCGCCTGCGCGACCATGACCGTCATCGCGGTGAACATGGCGGCGTCCCCCTTGCCCGCGCCGACCACCGCCATCCCGTAGAGCGGCAGCATCGCGCCATTACCAAGATGGAAGCAGGCGAGGCAGGCCGCCAGGATCGACATCGGCTTGTGCCGCAGGAGCGCCCTGAACCCCTCGGCATGGCCGGGGGGCTTCCCGTCCCCATCCTGCTTCGCTTCGAGGCCGCGCGCCGCCCGATGATCGATCGCGTGCTCGGGAATGGAAAGCACCGAGATGATCGCAAGCACGCCGAAGCCTGCCGCGAGCCAGAAAATCGCCGCCATCCCGAACTTCCAGCCCAGCCAGCCGGACAGGCCGGCGCCCACCAAATTACCGGCGTGGTTCCACGCCTGGTTGCGCCCGTTCTGGGCGTTGAAGCCGCGCTGGCGGACGAGGCCCAGAGTAATGCCGGCCACCGCCGGACCAATCGTAGCGCCAGCAATGGCAGTCGCGACCTGACTGAACGTAACGACGTACGCCGAGCGGGAATAAAGAATGAGGAAGGAGGCCAAAACCGTGCAGATGCCGGTGATGACCACCACCCAGCGCTTTCGTGTCGAGTGATCTATGAACGCGCCCGCTGGCGCCGTCATTGCCATGCCTGCGATCCCGCCCGCGGTCATTACCGAGCCGATCGCGCCCGTCGCCCAGCCCCTTTGCTGGAGGAACACGCCTAGGAAGGGCCCGATGCCTGCCTGCATGTCAGCCATAAAGAAATTGAGCGCCTGGAGGGATCGGGTCGCGCGTTTGCGTTCATCCATATGATCGTTGTCTCCAGCCATGCTTGCCGCAGTTGCCGTCACGTCGCTTTCACAAGATACATGAGCACGCACAGCCCTCCCCGGTCACCCTCCCGCAGTTCCAGTGCGCCACCATGAAGCGCGAGTAGCTCGCGCACGATTGCCAGGCCGAACCCGTCGCTCTGCGGCGCCTCGTCGAACCGGACCCCGCGTTGCATCGCCTGTTCTCGCCGATCCGCCGGTATGCCCGGCCCGTCATCTTCGATCGACAGGATGACCCGCCGATCCTCGGCCCGTGCGATTACGACAACCGACGAACGCGCATGGCGCGAGGCATTGTCGAGGATATTGCCCAGGATCTCGGACAGGTCATGCGCATCGAGCGATACGGCGATTTTGGCTGGAACATCGATCGTGACAGCGACATCGTGCCGGCGGGAGCCGATTACCGCGACGATATCGGAAACGACCGGTTCGAGAAGCGTCTTCACGCGATGCGCAACCGCTACGGTTCGCGCCCGCGCAAGATGGTGGCGGATGACGCCTTCGATCCGTTCGATCTGCGCCGCTGCCTCGGGATTGTCGCCAACCGTCAGGGCGAGCGTCGTCACGGGCGTCTTCAGCGCGTGGGCGAGGTTGGCGGCGGAGGCGCGCGCTGCAGTCAGCGCCGCAGCACTCTCGCTCGCCAGCGCGTTGAGCTCGACCGCGAGCGGCTTTAGCTCGGCGGGCTGGTCTTCGTCGACCGTCGTCCGCGTGCCGTGGCGGATAGCGCCGACTTGGTCGCGCAGCGCCAATATTGGACGCAGGCCGAAGCGAAGCTGCAGGAGGGCCGCCAGCGCGAAGAGAATCGCAAGGACGGCGATGACGATAAGCAACGGCACGAGCGCGGCGCGGATGGGACGGGCGATCACTTGCGAGGGCGCGGCGGCGATCAGCGTTACTGGCCCTCGGCTGGTTGCGATGACGGCTTGCCGGGCATGGGCATGCCCCTCTCGATCCTCGCCCTCGCGCGGAGCCGGAGGGGGAGCAGGCCCGTCTTTCAGGGCACAATCCGGCTGCGGAGGATGAGGCGGTCTTGGATCGAGCGTGGGAAAGTCCGCCGACTCCACAGCACCATCGGGGCCAACAATACGCCAGCGCCACTCCGGGCCAAGCCTCATGATACTCGCGCGTTGCGCGATTTTCGCGCGATCCACCGATCCGTCGGCGTGCACAGCTGTCGCCATCATCGCAAGCTGCGCGTCCAGCCGTTGGTCCAGGCCTTCGGTAACAAAATGTGTGAGGATGCCCGCGATCAACCATGTGCCGATGGCTAGCGCCGCCAGGATCGCCATACCGGATAATGCCAGCATTCGAGCGCGAAGGGACCAGCGCGTCATGTCTGGGCGCCTGCGGTCAGGCAATAGCCGCGACCGCGTACCGTTTCGATCAGCGAAGCGCCGATCTTGCGGCGCAGGCGGCCGATGATTACGTCGAGCGTGTTGGAATCGACATCGGCATCGCCCTCATAGATACGTTCCAGAAGTTCGAGCCGCTCGATTACGGCCTCTCGGCGCATCATCAGCTGCGACAATACGCGCCACTCGAATGCGGTGAGCTTGAGCGGCAGGCCGTCCAGCTCGAACTGGCCGGTCTGACTTTCAAACACCAGCGGTCCGCACACCATGCGTGGGTCGGCATGGCCCGCCGAACGCCGAACGATCGCGCGCAGTCGCATCATCAGCTCTTCCACCCGGAAGGGCTTGGTCAGATAGTCGTCGGCACCGGCCTTGTACGCCGTCACCTTGTCAGCCCATGCCTCTCGCGCGGTCAGGACCAGTACCGGCAAGGTCCTTTCGTTCTTGCGCCAAGCAGCGAGCACATCGGCGCCCGCTTTGCCGGGTAGGCCGAGGTCGAGGATGGCGGCATCGTAAAGTTCCGTCTCGCCGAGATGCTGCGCGTCGATCCCGTTGCCGACCAGATCCACCGCGCAATTTTCGTCGCGCAGCCGGCGGGCGATCACCTCGCCAAGATCGGGATCATCCTCGACAAGCAGAATACGCATGGTCGCAAAATAGCTCCGCGGGTTAAACCGAACATGAAACGCCGGCTTCATCTTGGGTCGGATTGAAAGTTTTAGAAAGGGATCATCGCCAACCCAAGGAGTTGAAAGATGGTCGATCGGAAAATGCCTGTCTGGCATATCTCACAGAGGACAAAACTGATGAGCGGCGCGGTCACGCTGCTGGCGCTGGGTGTGGCCGGGGGAGCCGGCGCTCTGTCCCTGACCCGTCCGAGCGTAGAGATGGCACCCTCCGTGCCGACCGCGATCGCAAGGCTGCCGCAGACGAGCGGCGTCGTGACCGTGAAGGGCAAGGTGGTCGAGGCTTATGGCGGCCGATTTATCGTACAGGATGGCAGCGGGCGTGCTCTCGTCGATGCCGGCCCGGATAGCTCGGGCAGCCTCAGTCCTGGAAATGTGATCACGGTGCAGGGCCGTTACGATGACGGACAGTTGCGCGCATCCTATCTGGTCGATCCACAAGGGCGGATCGTGGAAGTTGGTCCTCCTCCTCGCGCCCCACGCGGTCCAGGCTGCAACGAACCGCCGCCCTCTCCCGGACCTGATCACCCGGCTCGTGCACCGGGCGGTCCGGCTCCAGCGCCCGGCGGTGCGGTTCCCCCGCCTCCCCCGCCAGCAGGAACTCCTAACGGCGCTGATCCGGTACCACCGGCTCCGCCATCGGATGGTCCGGCAAGCCGTTCGGGCACGGCAAACCCTCCGCCATCCGTCGCTGTCCCGACGATACCCGGCTACTGAAACCTGTGTGCCGTGCCTGAGGTGCGGCACACATTCGTTATCAGGCGACCAATGACGGAGCAGTCGCCGAGCCTGTGCTGAGGCGTAGGCCTCCCATCGACAGCTTCAGACAGAAGCGAACTTCCACGGCAGGTGAGTTGAACGGCCAGCTTTGGTGATCGTGTCCCACAGCGTGGTGTAGGTCCGGCGGCGCAGCCGCTCTGATCTTCGGCCAGGG